>Ga0082212_10001784_pt1 | contig 31719 bp, 20 predicted proteins | sample TergutNt197P3_FD_71548 | JGI IMG/M metagenome (GOLD analysis project Ga0082212, IMG submission 71548) | Neocapritermes taracua P3 segment gut microbial communities from Petit-Saut dam, French Guiana - Nt197 P3 | ecosystem: Host-associated > Arthropoda: Insects > Digestive system > Gut ...
CGTCCAGTTTGCTCACATTGTCATAGATGTTCTGATACTCGAAAGTAACTCAGAGAATTTATTACAGAAGAACTGTTGTCGGCTTATGATGTGATCAGCGTTAGACCGGAATACATTTCCGGTTTCTTTTGCCTGTACAGAAATATTCAACCGGTCAACGAACTGTTTATGGAAAGCAGAGATTACCAAAAAGTGTTTTCGGAATCAAACCTTTACTGTTTTGACGAATGTAGTAATAAGCACGACTTACTGATAGACAATATCTCAGTTTATTATATTGAATGGGAAATACAAAGCATGACATACATTACCCGAAAAGCGCATGATGAAGGACGAATTCGCGCATTATTTGATCTATTTGTAATCGAATTCTTTCCAGGATACTTGAAATGGGATCATGGAACGATCTCGTACAAAAACAAATGGGAGGCATTGCTGTATCATTTGAATCATTTCAAACGACATGCAACAATTTCTAAAATGAAGTTTCATACAATCCCCGACTGCTATTATATTAGAAAAGATAGAATTGTATCAGGTCGAAAAAGTATCGACGGCGTCCCTTCCGTTGGAGATAAAACAGTATTAATATCGTAAATAAAATGAACAGTGAGTTAACCCAACTTGCCATTTGTGCTTCTAAAAAAATAAATCCAAATTGTGTTCATTAAAAATTATATTGTTTATAAACAACAATCTATAAAATCAGGGACTAAAAGCGTAAAAATTCTATATTACTAATAAACAATTTTGTATAAAATTTGAGGTCAAAAAAAGCGCTTTGTAGTCCCAGAATAATATGTTGAATATATTTAAATATTAGACTGGGTCGTATTTTTGCCGTATCTTTTCCGCGCCAAAAACAGATAGGGATGTTTATAAAGAAAATAGACAAAAGCGGTAAGAGCTATTATACTTACCGTCTTTGCGAATCGTACCGTATAGATAATAAGGTACGTCATCGTGCCATACTGAATTTAGGGAAGTTGGACAATATCCGCAAGGAAGACTTCAAGTTGTTGTGCGACCGTATAGAGCAGAAACTGAAACAGGTGAATCCGTTATTTTCAAGCCTGCCTGAGAATGTGGAAAAGGAGGCGGAGCAAATTTACAGCAGGATTCTGAATGAGAAGCTGTTAGATTGTAACGCCAGCGCTGTTCCGTCTGCGGCGTACCGGGAACCTGAGGAACCGAAAGCACAAACAGCTCCGGAAAAAGTAAAAGTGCCGGAAGAGGAGTTGGAAGAGTCTGAGAAATCCGGCATTCATCAAGCAGACATCAATTCAATCATCCATGAAGACAGCCGCACCTTTGGTGGCGAATGGCTGTCGAAACAGATGCTTGACGGTTGCGGACTGTCGGGCTTCCTGTCAGAAACTGTCGGCAATTCAGAGATTGAAAAAAGGATATCGGCTGAAATCATATCGCGTATGATTCACCCGTCTTCCGAACCGGAAACAAGCCGCCGGACAGGAGGCGAGAGTTCGCTGAGTGAGATATTGACACTGCACAAGACTCCTGACCATCGCCAGCTGTACGAAGCTGCCCGCAAATTATACGGTCAGAAAGAAAAGGTTGAGGACTTTCCTTATCAGCATTTTGCCTCGAAACACCCTGACAGGATGCACCTTTGTTTACCTTAAATCCGCAAATAAAATATTTTAATATAATATAAAGCGTTGTAAATAAAATATTTGCAACGCTTTGCGGTTTGAAAAAAAATCACTAATTTTGTGGTATCAATAACAAAAAGTAAATTTCAAACCGACATGACAAAGGTACAAAAGATTTCCAAAAACATCACACCATTTGCAGGAGTTTATTTCGCGCACGATGAATTTAAGCGTTCCGGCCTCCGGGAACTTGTTGATGATCAACTTGGTGTGCGTTTTTCCACAAAGAGTTATTCATACGGTAATCTGTTTGGCAACATATTCAACCTTTTCCTTAGCGGCGGTGAATGTGCGGAAGACATCCAACGGCATTTTCGACCGACCCTTGAACAGATACCGGGCAATGAAGTGGCAAGCGCCGACACGCTGTTGCGTTGCTTTGGCGAACTGGCAACCGAAAATACGACCGTCGTTTCATCTACGGGGAAAGCATACCAATTCAACATCAATGAAAAGTTGAACGATTTGAATATAAAATCGTTATTGCTCACCGGTCAACTTAAAAAGGGTAATTTCCACGATTTCGATTACGACAATCAAATCATTGAACATGAGAAATATGATGCTAAAAAGACGTATAAAATGAATACCGGATATTTTCCGGGAGTGGCAAGCATCGACGGTAAAATTGTCTACATAGAGAATCGCGATGGCAATGCAAATGTAAAAACGGCTCAAAGTGAAACGCTCTCGCGCGCTTATCAACTCTTGAAAGACAATCATATATATATCAACCGTTCCCGCATGGACGCCGGTTCTTATGCCGAAGATATCATCAAAACAGTTGCCGCATACAGCCGCCTTTTTTACATTCGAGCCAACAAATGTGAATCGCTGACAGCAGAAATCCTCAAAATTACCGGTTGGCAAAACGCTGAAATCAATTTTAAAGCCTATCAGCTTGCATCCATACCATTCACAAATTTTCTTGCAGAACGCAATTATCGATTAGTCATCATGCGCGAAAAAACCGATGACAGCTGTGTAGACCTTTTTGAAGGCGAAAAATTCAATTACCGCTGTATCCTGACAAATGACCGGACAAGTACGGAAAAAGAGATAATCGAATATTACAACCAACGGGGAAACAGTGAGAAACTGTTTGATATTCAAAACAATGATTTCGGATGGAGGCGCCTGCCTACCTCCAATATGGCTGCCAATACCGTTTATCTCATTATTACAGCCATGCTCAAAAATTATTACACTTATCTTTTGAAGAAAGTTTCCGCCGTTTTTACCGACATCCTGCCAACAAGCAGACTTAAACGATTTATCTTCCGGTTTATTGCTGTATCCGGACGATATGTATATCAGGGACGGCAGTGGACGCTGCAACTCTACACCCAACGACCTTACGACAGCCTTTTTAACGGGTGAGATAACCATTATTGGCAGCCTCTGACAATGCGAGGCAGGGTTTGGTATGGATAATTGTCTTATATTATGAATTTTATGAAATATTTACAGACTGATTAACCGAATTATATTGAAAAAATCAAAAACCTCATACCCATTTAACGTTTTACAGTGATGACTTCAATGATATATCCTCATATAAATTTTTCTCAATTTGCATGATTTTTTGCTTGCGGATTTAAGGTACTTTGTCTAATACAGGAAACATTTGTTACATATATTTTCATGTGATTAATATTTAATGATTACACTTCATTTACGGTAGCCTTGCTACCGGTAAAAACTTTTTTAACTCGCTGGTTATTTTTTGAAAATTGTTATTTTTCTTTTTTCATAGGCATTTTCAGTGTTAGATGTTAGACTTTTTATGGTATAATCTATTGGCGCAGATATTTTAAGCAAATTCAATACGTCTTCCAAACTCATATCGTCGAAAGTGGCGGTGTACACATATTTTTTTATTTCGTCGCCCCGAATTTCAAATTCGACATTATATCTCCTTGATAATTCATTGAGTACATTATTGAAAGGTTCATCTCGGAAAATCATTTTGTGTTTTCGCCAGGATGAGAATTGATCCGTATAAGTATCTTTATCAATCATTTCCGGTTTTGCGGGAGATGAATTACTCTTTGTCGGGCGAGCCGGAGGCGTATCGAATACAGCTGTCTGCAGGGTTTGTGTATCTACCGTTGCATATTTCCCTGCTTCTAATGTTGTGGTAGTTGATGCGCCCGTCGACAAGGCGACTTTACCTTTTTCAACTGCAAGTACGGCATATGTATCTTCTTTATAATGCTTGAAATTGAACGATGTACCTAACACATTTACCTTTAATTTTCCACTATTAATGATAAAAGGTTTGGTTTCGTCGCGTGATACGTCAAAAAAGGCCTCTCCAATCAATTCAACAATACGCGAATCACCCTCAAAATAGCTTGGATAACTGATCGTTGATGAAGCATTAAGCAATACAACCGTACCGTCGGGTAAAACGGTTTTCGAACAAACTCCTGCCGGAACAAATAGCGTAATTTTTTGAGGTTGTTGAGCGATTATTTCCTGATGGTTGCTCGTAAAAATAGGTTGCAATGACCATCCAAAAATAAAAGCGACAGATGCGGCTATACCGGCTATCCTTAGCAATAACGGTAATGTATACCGTTTATTAATTCTTTTTGAAATCCCTGACCATGTTTTTTCTTTTTCAAAATAAACTTGCTTCACATGACTGTTTACCAAATGCCATGCGTCTTCCGATTGCCTGAAAATCAAATCATTCTCATCCGAAATTATTTTCCATTCTTCAATCATATCGGTTTCATCCGGAGTACTCTCTCCGCTCAAATACTTTGCGATCATCGCGTCTATATCCATAATTCATCAATTAACTGATATTTATATAATAGACACCGTTTCGTAATACTACCCCTAAATGTATTATCAGCGCGGATACAATGATATCAATTGTTCTCTGATTTTGCGTAGAGCAATACCCATTTGTGTTTCCACTGTTTTTACGGAAATGTTAAGTTGCTTGGCTATTTGTCTGTATGTTAAATTTTTCTTTTTACTTAAGTTGAAAATAATCCTGCATTTTTCCGGTAAATTATCTATTGCGCTATCCACTTTTTGCGAAAAATCTTCAATATCAAAACATTCCTCTCCCTGGCGTTTTTCCATTTCATATTGCACCCATTTTTCTATCAATAAATTGTGCCGATTCCTATCCCTAATATGATTTAGCATACGGTTTCGGGCTGATGTCAACAGATAGGTTTTAATGGATTTTATCCGGATTTTGTCCCTGTCTTCCCATAATTTCACAAATACATCCTGCACAATCTCTTCAATTACCATGCGGTCATTAGAATAAAAGTACAAAAAACGGCAGATGGAATCAAAATGTTGATCATACAAATGACGAAAAGAAGAACTTGTGATTTGAAAAATATTATGCATCAGATCGCAATTCAAAACTTATCATTCGTAACTATACTGTACACTTCTCCCTTTACCCATTGCGCCCATTCGGCAGTTTTTTTTTGGGCAATAAATGTCTGCCATGGAATAGGATTCCCGATTGAAATACAAAATGTCTTATTCTTTTGTTTGAACATTTCATCCGGTAAATACAGCATTTCTATGTTCATTTTTATTCTCAACAATTTACGGATGTTGGCCAGCCGGTAGAAAAAGTTGGAATTTCGCCCTTCGAAATAAATGGGAACAACATCCCGCCGATGTTCGATAGCCTTTTGGATAAAAGACTTTTTCCATTCCAAATCGCGAATCACGCCTTTTCGTTTCCGTGAACATAATCCGGCTGGAAATGTAAAAATTTGATTGTCAGACAGAAAAATTTCCCTCAATTTGACAGCCGCCTCCTTACTTTGTGCGCCATGTTTATTTACTGGCGCAAAAATCGAACGCAGGTTCGGGATGGCAAGTAAAAGGTCGTTTACAAGGCATTGAATTTTCCCGCCGTAATGTTTGCCTAACAGATAAGCCAGACAAATACCGTCGAACCCCCCAAGCGGGTGGTTGGATACAAAAATGTATTTTTTACCGTCCATCGGCAAATTATTTTCGTTTTCAACTTTCAGCCGGACATTAAAATACGCTACTAACGCCTCCATAAACTCAAAACCATCCAAATCCCGATAAACATCAAGTATGTGATTGATCTCATCCTGATGGATGATACGAATCAGATAATTAACAACAAAAGCCGGAATTTTATCTGCTTTTTCATTCATTTTCGAGCGTAAAACCTGCTTGACGTCAATGCGTGTTTCCATAAAATAGTAAAACAATTTGCTGCAAAAATATTACATTTTTTCGAGTACTCAAATAATATTGTAAAATTGACAGGGCTGCAAAAAACGGAAAATTTTGTGCAATTAAAAAAACTGCTTATCTTTGACGCAATAATTATAAGGATTTAGCCATGAAAATAATTAAGACGAAAACATGGATTGCAGTTATCATATTTATATTGCTTACGAATATGTGTATAGATAAAAGGAACCCGAATCGGCGTTTTGAAACCCATTCAAAACCGTACACGCGTTACTGGTGGTTTGCTTCGATGATTCAGGAGGAAGACATTAGATTTAATCTGGATTGGCTGAAAGAGAACGGTTTTGGCGGAATTGAACTGGCATGGGTCTATCCGTTAAACCGGTTCAATCCCGAAGATACAAGTTATACTCCCCGTCAGGAATGGTTAAGCGCCGAATGGACGCAAATTGTTAACTATACCGTACGTTACGCGGATTCCATAGGACTTGGCTGCGACCTGACACTTGGAACGTTGTGGCCTTTCGGAGATACGAAAGTAACATTCGAACAGGCAACCCGGCGATATGGAGACCCTGAATGGCGACAAAAGATCGGACGGTCATGGGAGCATCCGAAAGTCGGTTATGTGATCGACCACCTGACGCCTGCGCATTATCAGCCTTATTTCGACCGGTTGCTGAAAGCATTTCCCCGACCTGAAACCGGAATCAAACAAGCCTACTTCATTGACAGTTGGGAAGTGGAAACCGAAAAACTCTGGTGTGAAGGATTTGACAGTATTTTCGAACAAAGATTCGGTTACGACATCAAACCATACATGAACACCTTGTATGAACCGGAGAACAGCCGTTATTTGTATGATTATATGTGTCTTATTTCGGATAAGGTATTGCAGTTCTACCACGATTTCGATTCTACGCTACATACTGTCGGGATATTATCACGCGGACAGGTATCGGGCGCACCCTGCGACCTGATTTCGGGATATGCCAAGATGGATATTCCGGAAGGAGAATCCATGCTGTATGAGCCTGAATTTTGTGCCATACCTGCCTCTGCCGCATTACTTGCCCAAAAAGAATATGTGTCGTCGGAAACGTTTACCTGTCTGTACGGCTGGCCGCGCGATTATATGCGTGAAGAACAGACCGCCGATTTAAAACTGGTAGCCGACGCCTTGTTTGCAAATGGAATCAATCATATCGTCTGGCATGGGAAAGCGCATAATCCGAAAAATTCGGATTCTGTTAATTTTTATGCAACTACCCATATAGGAGAAAACAGTAAAATACGCGCAGAAATACGGCCGTTTAATGCCTATCTCGAAAAAGTGTCGTCGTACATGAAAAAAGGAGTCACGTACTCGGATATTGCGGTTTATCTGCCAACCGAAGACGCCTGGATGGCCGGCGTGATGCCAAAAGAAAAACAGTTCATTTGGGCGTGGGGTTATTATGAAATGCGTTATGTGTATTTTCCTGACGAACTTGCAGGATATAATCCGACTTGGATCAACGGCGAATTTCTACAAAAAGCTATCCTGAAAGATGGCGTTATGACGATCGGCGATGCTGCCTATCAGGCGCTTTACATAGATGTGGATTATTTAGACTATACTGTATTAAAACGGGTAACGGAGCTTGCTGAAAACGGTTTATCTATTATTTTGAAGAAAGAACCGAAAGAACCCGGCGCCATACTTCATCCCGATTATTCGCAGTGGGTCGGAAGATTGAAAGAGGCAAAAGCCTCATCGCCGAAAATTCCACTAAACTTTACCCCTTTTATTGAAGGAGCTATCCTTCCAAATCACTGGAGTCGTATAGCAGATGATGCTTTGTACATTTTCTTTCCGAATCCGAATGCCAACCGGTTAAAATTTCCAATGGAATACGGTCAGTCTTTAGAACATGAAACCAAAAAAAGAGAGATATGTATCAATTATCAGGGGAAAAAACATGATTTGACCCTGACTTTTGAACCATACCAGTCATTGTTGTATGCCATCCGAAACGGGAAGATAGAGAAAATACCGGTTGATTTTATTCCTGAGACGCCTGAAGTCAGGAAAAGACCTGAAGGGTATCGTGCGCCATGGATAGTCGAGTAAATAGTAAAAACCCTCTAAATTAAATGCCTATGTAAATATTTAAATATAAGTTAACCTGCAAAATGCACCGTCGAATGCCTATGTGCTGTAAGGTGCAAAAAATCACAAAAATTAATCAGTATTCATTAATAAAATACAAAATCATGGATTTATTTTACAGGTCGGGGCACAGAGACGAAATAATGTCACGACGAAAACAATTTATTAGAATTTTAAGTATCAGTTCATTATCATTTTTTTTCTGCTGTATTGTCATGTTTGCGGAAAATTCGCAACCACAGCAGCAAATTACAGTCACAGGTATCGTGACAGATGCCAATAACGAAACGTTGCCCGGCGTAACCGTTATGATAAAGGGAACAACACAGGGTACTGCAACTGACGCCAACGGCGCTTACTCACTGACGGTAGCGGAAGGCAATGCCATCCTCCAGTTTTCGTATGTAGGATTTGTCCCGCAAGAACATACAGTAGGTAACAGGCGAAACATTAATGTCATGCTTCTCGATGATACCCAACAGATGGATGAAGTGGTCGTCGTGGGATACGGTACGAAAAGAAGAAGTGATATTACTACTGCCGTTTCGGTTGTTGACATGAATAATATCGGAAATATACCGCGCATGGATGCGTCAAGGCTTCTTGTGGGACAGGCTGCCGGAGTAGTGGTCAAGCAAACAAGCGGTACGCCGGGACAGGAAATGGAAATTACCGTGCGCGGTATCAGTTCGTTAGGCGCAGGGAGCTCTCCGCTATTTGTTGTTGATGGTTTTCCGATGGGAACAACGGGACAGCAGTCTTTGAACCCCGATGACATTGAATCGATTTCCATTCTAAAAGATGCGGCTTCTACGTCCATCTATGGAGCCAGAGGTTCAAACGGAGTTATCCTGATCACGACTAAAAAAGCAAAAGACGGCGAACTCAAGCTGACAGCTTCAGCTAATTACGGAATCCAGAATATTCCCCGGAACAGAAGGGTCGAGATGATGAATGGAGAAGAGTTCGCTCAATTCAGGAAAGAAAGTTTCATTGACAAATATATAATGAGTAACAAGCGGGAACCGACAATCGAAGAAATACCCATTAATTTCAGATTCCCTGAACAAACTCAATACAACACAGACTGGTTTGATGAAATTGCAAACAACAATGCGGCATTCCAGAATTACAACATTACCATGTCCGGCGGAAGAGGAAATGTAAAATCGGTACTTTCGATTGGGTACCTGAAGCAGGAAGGGCCGGTAATCAAAACAGATTTTGAACGTTTTAACGTGCGTGCAAATATCAACGGGCAGCTAAACAAATATATCTCTATCGGATGGAATCTTACAGCTTCCAGATCAAACGAAAACATGGTAGATTCGAACGGTCGAGACAATATTATCGGTTTTTCACTGTGGGCCGACCCTCGGGAACCGGTATACAAGGAGGACGGTACATGGAACGCCTACCTTGGAGGACATGACGACCTGTTTGGCGCAGCCAATCCGGTCATGTATCTTCACCAGATTTACAAACTCCAGAATCAAAACCGGGTTATTTCCAACGGATATGTTGAAATTACTTTTTTAAAAGATTTCAAGTTCAAGCCTTCCATCAATGTATCTTTATTCAACCGCGCAAGAACTGACTTTACACCATCTACTTTGGCAGGCCAAAATGCGCCTCCGCCACGGAATGCATCCATGACGCAATGGTCCAGAAATGTTATTAATTACAATGCAGACCTGCTGCTTACTTACGCTAAAAAAATTGGTGACCATTCGATTGACGCCATGCTGGGATATACTGCTCAAGAAGAAAAAATGAATGAGCTGAGGGGTAACGGTTCGCGTTTTCCGAATGATGAAATACGGATATTACAAAATGCCCAAACGATTAGTATCACTAACAGCATGTACGAGTGGAGCATTCTCGCTTATTTCGCGCGAGTAGACTACAATTTTATGAATAAATACCTCCTTTCCGCTTCTTTTCGCAGAGAAGGATGTTCGCGGTTCGGGGCCGACAACAAATGGGGAGATTTTCCATCCTTATCGCTGGGATGGAGATTATCCGAAGAATCGTTTATGCCGGAATTACCCTGGCTGAATGTGCTTAAGCTGAGGGCAAGCTATGGCTTAACCGGTAATAATGAAATAGGTAATTATCCAAGTCTTGCAGGAATGAACAGCGCCAATTATATTCTTGGAGGCGCTTATGCGCCCGGCGTTGTGCTTCAATCATTTGCGAATGCCCACTTGGGATGGGAAAAAGCAAAATCATTAGACTTAGGCCTGGATTTGGCAATGTTTCACAACAAGCTGGTTTTTACAGCAGAATATTATGATAAACTAACAACCAGCATGCTGTTATCGAAAGACATTCCAATTATCACCGGTTTTTCAAGTACCGTTACCAATGTAGGTGAAGTCAGAAACCGAGGGGTCGAATTATCGCTTGATTACAAAACATCCGTAACAAGGGATTTGAATTTTCGCAGTAACTTCAACATCACTTTCAACCGAAATAAGGTGATGGCCATCAGAGGCGAAAATGATTATATCGAAACTTTTAACATGTATAACTTTTACAACCGCTCTGAAGTAGGACGTCCGATGAGTATGCTCTACGGCTATAAAATGCTTGGTATATTTAATACTGAAGAAGAAATTGCAAACTGGCCAACACAGGAAGGCGCTATCCCTGGCGTTTACAAATACTGGGATGCGAACGGCGACGGTGAAATTTCTTACGACCAGGCAGATATGGTAGAAATAGGAAACCCGCATCCCAAGTTTGTCTGGGGTCTGACGCTTGCCGGTGATTATAAGAATTTTGACTTGAATATATTATTCAACGGCGCATACGGTTACGATTTATACCGTAATATCGAATCTACTACCACTAACATGGACGGTATATTCAATGTTTTGAAAGACGCCAAGAACCGGTGGAGATCAGCCGAAAACCCGGGGAATGGAAAGATTCCTACCACTAACACCTGGAAATGGGAGCGTGAAGTAAACTCCCGATATGTATATGATGCAAGCCATGCCTGGGTAAAAAGTATAACCCTTGGGTATACGCTTCCATATAAAAGTTCGATTCTTCAAGGTTCACGCTTTTATGTGAATGTCGAAAATCTGTTCCTGATCACCAAATATCCGGGAAACAATCCGGATGTGAACACGAACAATAACATCAACATTGGCCGTGACGATGAAGCGTACCCTGTTCCGCGTATTTTTACAATTGGTACGACGATCACATTTTAACCATTAAAACGAATTAATTAATTGAAAATTATTATAGTTATGAAAACTATCATTAAAACCATTTGTATCGTAATATTATCGGTACTGTTTTCATGCGGCGACAGTTTCTTAGATAAAAGCGATCCGGCCAGATTAAATTCAGGCAGTTTTTATCAGACGGAGGATCACTTCAAACAAGCTATGAACGGAGTATTCCACCAACTTCAACTATATGTGGCAGGCGTATGGCAATATACGGAATTTATTTCCGATAATACCACGCTCCATTATAACCAGAATGATCGCGGACAGGGACCGGGACTGGAAGCCCTCGAATACTGGCAATTCAATACCACCACCATGGAGCAGATAGGCCCGTACAACCTGTACAATGGCTTATATTCCTATCTGAGTAATATCAATATCCTGCTAAGTAAACTTCAGGACGCCAATATTGACGAAAAGGTAAAATTGAGCTATGAGGCTCAGGCAAAATTCATGCGCGCTTTCTATTATTTCGATTTGGTACAGTTTTTCGGAGACGTTATCCTGATTACCGAACCTATCACTGACCCCGACAGGGCATGGGATTACCAGCGTTCTTCGGTGGCCGATGTATTTGCACAGATAGACAGCGATGTAAAATTTGCTGTTGAAACGTTACCGCTTGCATCCGATCTTGCCAGAGCAGATATTGGTCGTCCTACTAAGGGCGCAGCCCTTACACTGCAGGGTAGAACCTTTTTAGTCAGAAAGCAGTATAATGACGCCATTGCATCGTTCAAACAGGTTCTGACCATGGGATATGCCTTGCTGCCCGATTATGCAACCGTTTTCGACCCTGTATCCAAAAATCATGCCGAATCAATTTTCGACGTGCAGTTTCAGGGAGGGAATGACTTGGGCGAACATAACGGGTTCTTATACAATTTTTATCCCAGAGAATCATACGGAGCTGTGATCCCGTTTCCGAATGTGAACGGCAGTGGATGGAATATTCCGACTCTCGACATCATTGGAGATTATGAACCTGATGATTTGCGTAAGGACATATCTCTGCAAGAGGGGTATGTAAGCGTTCGTACGCCGGGCGTATGGATGCCCATTCCTTTCATCAATAAATATAACCACCCGCATACCATTCAAGGACGCGCCGACAACAACTGGCCATTAATGCGCTATGCGGAAGTACTGCTGTCTTTGGCTGAAGCCATTAATGAGCAAAACGGGCCTACCGGCGAAGCATACGGTTACTTGAATGACGTAAGAACGAGAGCCGGCCTTGACATTGTCGATAACCTGTCAAAAGAAGAGTTCAGGGTAAAAGTACTTCATGAGAGACGGATAGAACTTGCATTTGAAAACCATCGCTGGTTCGATTTAAAGCGTACAATGAGTCCTGATGAATTAGTTACATTCCTGATGGATTATGGAGTGCGGGAGATGACTAACCCTACTACTCCGACAAGAGCGGCTTCTCCATTTACTTCAGGGGATTATGTCATCACTAAAGATAAATTACTGTTCCCTATTCCGGCAAGAGAAATGAGATTGAACCCGGAACTGAAACAAAACCCGGGTTATAATTAATAAAAAAACAATCCGTTATGTATCATTTTTTCAAAACCTTCATCTTTTTATGCGTCACAGGCATATTGATATGTTCTTCATGCCAGACGGCAAGTACAATATCCGACCTTGAAAAAGGTTTTCAGAACCCGCCTGACTCGGTGCGCCCCGGCGTCTACTGGTATTTTATGGACGGCAACCTGTCTCGGGAAGCAATGACCAAAGACCTTGAGGCTATGAAACAGGCCGGCATCGGCAACCTGGTTTACCTTGAAGTAAACGTTGGCGTACCGCGTGGACCGGTGGACTTTCTGAGTGATGAATGGATGGATATGTTTGGTTTCGCTGTGTCTGAATGTGAGCGCTTAGGTATCAATATCACGCTGGGCGTAGGGCCGGGCTGGACAGGTAGCGGCGGCCCCTGGGTAGAAGCCGGGCAATCCATGCAGCACCTTATCGCCTCATCGGTGGAAGTAAGCGGTACCGGCATCAAGACTGTCATCCTGCCCAGACCCGAACCCAAACGCCCTTTCTTCGGAGAACGGAATTTCACGCCGGAAGTAAGAAAACAGTGGGAAGATTTTTATGAAGATGTGGCTGTTTTAGCTTTTCCGGCTGGCTATTCAACCATTGGTTTGGAATACATTCCCGGTAATGAATATTTTCAGATTACGGAAATTGAAGAAAAAGCGCTTTATTACCGGAAACCCTATAGCTCGGTACCTCATGTAAAACAATATCTGACCTTTTCAGAAAATCACACCAACGAACTGGCTATCGATCAGAACTCAATTATTGACCTGACATCCGGTATGCAACCCGACGGGTCATTGACGTGGGATGTGCCGGCAGGCCGCTGGACAGTCATGCGGTTCGGAAGCCGCAGCAATGGCGCCGTTACCCGTCCGGCGCCGTTACCCGGCGTCGGATTGGAGGCCGATAAATTCGATACAACCGCAATGAATGCCCATTTGGATAAATTTATCGGGAAACTGTTCCGGCATATTGGTTTTGAAAAGGCGCTTCCACAGGGTGGATTGAAAATGTTACACATGGATAGCTGGGAAATGGGCGCCCAGAACTGGACCGGTCAATTCCGCAAGGAGTTTACCCGCCGCAGGGGTTATGACCCGCAACCGTTCTACCCTGTTTATGCCGGAGTGACAGTACAAAGCCGGGAAATGAGTGAACGATTCCTTTGGGATTTACGACAAACATCTCAGGAATTAATCAGGGAAAATCATGCAGGACACGTTAAAAAATATGCTAACCGGTATGGCATGGGACTATCTATCGAACCTTATGATATGAATCCAACAGCCGACTTGGAACTGGCTTCGGTTGCCGATATGCCCATGTGTGAATTTTGGAGCGTCAGATACGGGTATAATACAGCGTTCAGCGCGATGGAGGGTACTTCGGTGGCACACCTGCTCGGGCAGCCGGTGGTGCCAGCCGAAGCCTTTACCGCTTCCAATGATGGCTGGCGACAGCATCCCGCATCCATGAAAAACCAGACAGACTGGGCGTTTGCTTCAGGTATAAACCGGCTGGTTTATCATACTTTTCAACATCAATATCTTGATGACAAACTGCGTCCGGGTATGACCATGGGACCGTATGGCGTACACTGGGATAGGAACCAGACATGGTGGCCGATGGCTGATGCCTATCACAGCTATGTTTCACGCAGCCAGTTCATGCTGCAGCAGGGCCGAACCGTAGCAGATATCCTGTATCTGACGCCAGAAGGAGCGCCTCATGTGTTCCTTGCCCCTAAATCGGCGCTCGAAGGTGAAATGTTTGATGAAAGGAGCAGTTATAACTTCCGAAACACAACACCGCTACCTGACCGAAAAGGCTATAATTTCGATGGTTGTCCGCCGAGCCTTCTCTATCACGCAACAGTGGAAGACGGCGTGCTGGTCTTTCCCGGCGGTGCATCGTATCGGATACTGGCGTTACCGTGCATTGAAACCATGACGCCCGAATTGCTCCGCAAGATCTGTGGTTTGGTAAGCGACGGCGCAACTGTTGTGGGTTTGCCGCCCCAAAAATCACCCAGCCTGAGCAACTATCCGACGTGCGACAGCGAAGTACAGAAGCTTGTCCATGAACTCTGGGGCGGAAATGATGCGCCCGATAACATAGCAACCCGTACTTTCGGAAAAGGCAAAATTGTGTGGAGCAGGAAATTGATGGAACAGTCGGATAACCTGTACCCGTCCTACGACTTTACAGCCGGTATACTGGCATCAATGAATATTCCCGTAGATTTCGAATCATCAGGGCAGATACGTTATACACACCGTACAATGGAGGGTTGCGATATTTATTTCGTTTCCAACCGCACAGATCAGGCGGTCGACGTAAAATGTAAATTCCGGACAACTGAAAACTGTCCCGAACTATGGAACCCGATGACAGGTGAACAATTGCGCCTGCCCGAATACTCGGTTGATGGCGACCACACTGTCGTCCCCCTGCATTTCGACATCTACCAGGGATATTTTATTGTATTCCGAACAAAAACCTCCCTGCCGAAACCTTTCTTAAAAAAGAACTTTCCGGAAAAAAGATTATTGTTGACATTAGAGGGCTCCTGGAATGTATCTTTCGATCCGGTATGGGGAGGACCTGAACAGGTTACTTTCGACCGGCTAAGCGATTGGACGCAACATCCCGATTCAGGTATCAGGTATTATTCAGGTACAGCCGTCTATCGACAGACGTTTGATTTGACATCTGTTAAAAATGAACGTCTGTTCCTTGATCTGGGGAAAGTAAAAAATATGGCCCGTGTACGGCTGAATGGCAAAGACCTTGGGGTTGTCTGGACCTATCCCTGGCAGGTTGATATCACAAAGGCTGTGAAAGCAAAAGGCAACCGACTTGAAATTGAAGTAGTCAATCTGTGGGCTAACCGGCTGATCGGCGATGAGCAACTTCCGGACGATGGAATCATAAGGGGACAGTGGCCTGAATGGTTTGTTAACGGTACGCCACGACAAAGCGGTCGTTATACATTCACTACTTTCCGCCATTTCCGGAAGGATTCGCCGCTACTCGAATCGGGATTGCTGGGACCGGTGACGATTCTGGTTAATTATTAATTACTAATTACGACTATGAAAAAAATAATTTTTTTATTATTTATCGCACTGCTTGCCTGCACTTCCAGAAATAAAGAATGGCAGGTCATTGAAAAGAATTTCCAAACCACACCGTTAAGCGTCCGGCCTAACCCGTTATGGTTCTGGAATGACACACAGGTGGAACCGATCGAACTCTCGCGACAGATGGCCGGTTACAAAGAGGCAGGTTATGGAGGGCTTAGCATCCTTCCTTTCGGGAAAAACTTCAAACCGGATTATCTCACCGATGCCTATTTCGACGTTTACCGACACTGTCTGGAAGAAGCGGAAAAACTCGGGCTGACATTATGGGTTTATGATGAATATGGTTTTCCAAGCGGTACGGCAGGCGACATAAATGGCGACGGTAATGGCCGGTTTAAACAGAAATACCCTGCACACACCTATAAACGCCTTGATAAAATTGAATACAAACTCAATGCGAAGGCTGTTTTCGAAAAAGAACTTCCACAGGGACTACTGATGGCAGCCGTAGCAATGGATAGCCTCACATTTGAACGGATCGACCTTATCAACTGTATAGAAGCGGGAAAATTGAAATGGCAGGCGCCTGATACCGGACACTGGAAACTGATGCTGTTTGTCTGTGTGGATGCCGGTATCTCTATTGTAGACTATATGTGTCCTGAAGCTGTCGAACTGTACATCAACATGACACATGACGAATATTACAGGCGATTCAGCAATTATTTCGGTAATACAATAGTGGGTACCTTCTTCGATGAGCCTACGCTATATTACGCGCAAGGTCGCGCATGGACGCCGGATTTCAATACAAAATTTGAAGCAAAATACGGATTTAGCCCTGCACTATATTATCCTGCATTATGGTATGACATCGGTAAGGAAACTGCACAGGCGCGTAATTACCTGTTCGGTTTCCGTACCGACCTGTATGCCGAAGGTTATCCCAAACTGGTGAGCGACTGGAGCATCCGGCATGGCGTCATGGCCACCGGCCATCAGGATAATGAAGAAGTAGTTAACCCCGTCGGTACTTCGGGCGATTTTATGAAATGTTTCAAATATCAGGATGTACCCGGTATTGACAAAATCGGCGGTCGACGACCGGCTGAACGTTTCTACAAATTAGTCAGCTCGGCAGCATATAACTGGGACCGCTCGCTCGTGATGTCCGAAACGTATGGCGCGATGGGAGATATCGGATGGAATGTGGTTTTTGGCGTAGCCATGGATCAATATGTCAAGGGTATTAACATATTAATTCCCCATGCCGTATGGTACAACACGGATAAAGTCGTTTTCAAACCCGAACTTTCGCTTCGTAATCCCCTCTATGCCGACAGTTTACGCATCTTTACCGATTATCTGTCACGCTTGAATGTGTTGATGCAAAACGACGCCCGCTGGGTAGGCGATGTGGCAGCGCTTTATCCCATTCATGCCATGCAAAGCGAGCATTACATGGACGGCCCGCTGGGCTTTTATCGCGGAGGCGTGGAAATACAGGGTATGGACTATGTGGATGTAGGCGTGGCGCTTTTTGACAGTCTCGGTTGCGACTATATGTTCCTGCACCCGGAAGTCCTTGACGAACAGTGTCGTGTTGACGGTAGTAAACTATTGCTTGATAACAGTATCCAGTATAATGCTTTCACAACATTGATAGTTCCCGCATGTCGCACCGTTTCTTTGTCCAATATCGAAAAAATACGTGATTTTGCCATAGCCGGCGGCGCTGTCATTTTTACCACCAGCCTGCCCGAAAAGGCAACTGTGGCAGCCGACAATGACAAAGTGGCCTCCATTGTCAGGGATTTGATTGCCGACAAAAAAGCTGCTTTTATTGAACAGCCTACGCCACAAAACTTAAAAATTACTATGGGACAACAATCCGGCAAACAAAGTTTGCGATTTACATCCGAAACAGGCGTGCGTAATATTCACAAACAATTGCACGGCAAAAACCTGTGGTTTTTCGCCAACCCTGACGCTATTCAAAAAAATGTGATAATTGAATTGGATGGTATGTATAATTTGGAATCATGGGATCCGCATACCGGTATAACAGGCGAGAAAATATCCGTAAATAAAATAAATGGAAAAACTGATTTCCGTTTGAATTTAGACGGTTATCATTCATTATTTGTAGTAGAAAAATAATTAACATATGAAAGAAGATAGAAGACAATTTATTAAAAAAATGATTTCCGGCGGCGTGGCCGTATCTGCGTTCCCTCATTTGATGCTGGGAAAAGAATCCGTTCCGGAATCAGCGCCGGCGCAGGATGTAATGCCGGTTCGTATTGCGCTGATTGGGAAAGGCGGAATGGGGACTAACGATACCCGAACGGCATTGCAAGTGCCGGGTGTGAAACTTGTCGCCGTATGCGACCTGTATGATGTACGCTTACAAAATGCAAAGTCCGAGTGGGGAAACGATATTTTCACAACACGCGAATACAAAGAGATTTTATCGCGCAATGATGTGGATGCCGTTATTGTAGGCACTTCGGATCACTGGCATCAGATAATCAGTATCGAAGCCATGAAAGCCGGTAAACATGTGTATTGCGAAAAGCCGGTCATTCACAAAATTGCCGAGATAAAAGACCTGGTCAAAGCGCAGCAGGAAAGCGGGCGCGTTTTCCAGTCGGGTAGTCAGGGGATGGCTTCGCTGGGGAACAGGAAGGCGAAACAGTTGGTGCAAAGCGGCGCCATTGGTAAGGTCAATTTAATCGAAGCGGCATTTACCTCAGCGCCGCGCAGACAGTGTCGGACGCCTGATGGTTTTTCTGCGTCGGAAGTATGGTGGGACCGTTATATCCTGAACGCTCCCAAAGTGCCTTTTGAAGCCTCGCGTTTTTTTTGCTGGCGCAATTGGAAAGATTATGGCACAGGCATTGCTGGCGACTTGTTTGTACATGTATTGTCGAGCCTGCAATTCATTATGGATTCGCCAGGTCCCGATAAAGTATATACGACAGGCGATGACGACGGCATCGGTGATACGCCCTATATCATGCTGGGTTATTTCGATTATGCGGCGAGGAATGGCAAAAATGCTTTTAAGGCGGCCCTGACAGCCAACTATTCCGACGGCGTGTCGAAAAAATGGGGAAGTCTGGACTTTAATATCATAGGGAGCGAAGGAATACTTCGTGTGGAATGGGACAAAGTGACCCTAAAAAAACCCGTGAAAACTGCGGCTGCCGATTTTAGCGGATTGGCTTCGATAGGTAATACAATTGATAAACCGTCACAAATCAGCGATACCGAACTCCTGTTCGCCGAGAAAGGTTACAACAATTGCCATTTAGATCATTTTACACGCTTTTTCGACGGAATCCGTAAAAAAACGAAGATCGATGCCGATGTCTTTTTTGCCGTTCAGACAGCCGTTCCCGCCGTGATGTGCTTCGAGAGTTACCTCTCGGGCAATCCTATTTATTGGGATCCTGTAAATTTAGATTACATTCGTGGAAAAAATAGCGAATAGGCTGACAGAATTAATTGGCAATACGCCAATGCTGGCGCTAAACAGTTTTACAAAATGGCAGCGAATAGAAGCCCGTATCATCGGGAAGCTCGAATATTTTAACCCGCTTGGAAGCGTAAAAGACCGTATTGCGCTGGCGATGATAGAAGACGCCGAAGCGCGGGGCAGGTTGAAATCAGGTTCTGTAATTATTGAGCCTACAAGCGGGAATACGGGCATTGGGCTGGCATATGTAGCCGTCACAAAAGGATACCGGCTGATCCTCACGATGCCCGAAACGATGAGCCTGGAACGGCGCAACCTGCTCAAGGCGCTCGGCGCCGAACTTGTACTGACGCCGGGCGCCGAGGGGATGCAGGGCGCTATTGACAAAGCTATCGCATTGACGTCGGAACTGCCCGATTCGGTAATACTCCAGCAATTTGAGAATCCTGCAAACCCTGCGGTACATATCCGCACAACTGCCGAAGAAATATGGCGCGATACCGGCGGAATTATTGACGTCTTTATTGCCGGCGTCGGCTCCGGCGGCACTGTTAGCGGCGTCGGTAAACGCCTCAGGGAATTGAAATCCGATATACAGGTGATCGCCGTAGAGCCTGCCGGGTCGCCCGTTCTTTCGGGCGGCGCACCCGGCCCTCACCGGTTACAGGGTATCGGAGCAGGTTTTGTACCGAAAAATTATGACGCTTCGGCAGTTGACAAAATCATGCAGGTATCAAACGGCGATGCTGTGCGGACTGCCCGCCAGTTAGCAAAAACGGAAGGGCTACTGGTGGGTGTTTCTGCGGGGGCAGCGGTTTTTGCTGCGCTTCAAACGGCTAAACTTCCTGAAAACAAAGGTAAAATTATCGTTGTCATTCTTCCCGACTCCGGCGAACGGTACCTGTCTACCGACCTTTATGCTTCCGATGAATATCCACTGTAGAAATAATATGTTAATATTCCGAAATAATAAAAACAGTTTAGTTAATTAAAACTAATCCCAAAAAAAACTTCGTTTTTTATCGCAATTATTTGTAACAAAATTTGAAATTTGCAGTCTTATTTAGTAGGGGCAAAACACATTTAGTTATTCAAAAAAAGATTATTGCGAATGATTATCAAACTAAGAGACATCCACAAGACGTATGACAACGGCACGCCGTTGCATGTATTAAAAGGTATTGACCTTGATATTCAGAAGGGTGAAATGGTCGCCATCATGGGGGCTTCGGGTTCGGGCAAAAGTACGCTGCTGAATATCATCGGTATCCTCGACACTTACGACAATGGCGATTACTACCTCAACGACCAGCTGATAAAGGAACTGAGCGAAAGCCGCGCGGCGGAACTTCGCAACCGGATGATCGGGTTTATTTTCCAGTCGTTCAACCTTATTTCGTTCAAAAATGCGATGGAAAACGTGGCGTTACCGCTGTATTATCAGGGCATGTCGCGAAAAAAACGTAATATTCGGGCGATGGAATACTTGGACAGGGTCGGGCTGAAGGAATGGGCGAACCACATGCCGAACGAATTGTCCGGCGGTCAGAAACAGCGTGTAGCCATCGCAAGGGCGCTGATTGCCAAGCCGCAGGTCATTCTGGCGGACGAACCGACAGGGGCGCTCGACAGTGTGACGACGGTCGAAGTGATGGAGATGCTGCGCGATGTCAATAAAACGGGTATGTCGATGATCATCGTAACTCACGAGAAGTCGGTTGCCGACGCCACAAACCGCATCATCCACGTAAAGGACGGAATCATAGAAGACGACGATGTTTGATTTTGACGATTTCAGGGAGATATGGGGTACGATGAAGCGAAACAAACTGCGTACTTTTCTGACAGGCTTCTCGGTGGCGTGGGGAATCTTTATGTTAGTCGTGCTGCTGGGAGCGGGCAACGGACTGCGTAACGGCATCATGTTCAACTTCCGCGATATGGCCGACAACCGCATCGAGATGTGGCCGCGCTGGACGTCGAAACCATGGAAAGGAATGAGGGCAAACCGGCGGCTTGTTTTCAGGGATGAAGATTATTACATGCTGAAACGTGAACATCCGGAAGTGGTGCTGTGTTCGGCAACCGTCAACCACAGCGATACGCTAACATACGACAAAGAATATTTTACCGGCGGGACGAACGGCGTCTTTCCCGACCATGCGCTGATTAACGGTATTCAGGTTCATACCGGTAAAGGAAGGTTTATCAATGACATGGATATTCGCGACAGGCGCAAGGTGATTGTCCTGAGTCCGCGCATGGCGGAAGTGCTTTTCCGCGACAGAGAACCGCTCGGCGAGTTTGTGCGGTGCGGTCGTTCGATGTTTAAGGTGGTCGGCATCTATTATGATAAAAATATGAGTAACAGCTCGCCGGCCTATATACCCTTTTCGACGGCGCAGCTGCTCTATAATCAGGGACAGGGTTTTTATAACATGTCGTTTACGGTCAGGGGCGTAACGACCGAAGAGGAAAACAAGGCGTTTGAACAGCGCCTTCGTGAAAGTCTGGCAAAAAGGCACAAGTTTGACCCTGAGGATATACCGGCAATCGGGATGTGGAACATGGGTAGCGAATTGCGTATGTTCAATAATCTGACGGGAGGCATTATCATGTTTATCTGGATTATTGGAATAAGCACGCTGATGGCAGGTATTGTAGGCGTCAGTAATATCATGCTGGTGACCGTGCGCGAGCGTACGCGCGAAATCGGAATACGCAAGGCCATCGGCGCAAAACCGTCATCCATACTTAAACTGATCATCTTCGAGTCCATTCTGATAACGGCAGCGTTCGGATATGTCGGGATGGTTTCGGGTATCGGAGTGATGGAAGCCGTTAATTACATCATGACATTGATGGGAGCTAACAGTCCGCCGACAGGAGGAAATCCGGGCGAAGATGTCACCATGTTTCGCAACCCGACAGTCAGCCTGACGATCGCTTTTTCGGCTACCGTGCTATTAGTTATTGCAGGCGTTTTTGCAGGCTATTTTCCGGCGCGGAAAGCGACAAAAATATCGGCGATAGAAGCGATAAGAACGGAAAATTAGCAAGGGGTTTAAACCCCTTGTCAAAAAAAATAAAAATATGTTTGACATTGACAGATGGTCGGAAATATGGGTGACAATCACCCGCAACAAGGCGCGGAGCCTTCTTACATGCTTCGGCGTATTTTGGGGTATTCTGATGCTTGTTATCCTGCTTGGAGCCGGCGTAGGTTTTAAAAATGCAATCTTTAAACAGGTTGAAGGGTTTGCAACCAACTCTGTATTTTTCTTTCCCGACCGTACCAGCGAGCCGTACCATGGCTTCAACAAAGGTCGCTACTGGTCCATGCGGAATCGCGATGCAGACGCCATCCTGCGTGATGTAAAAGGCATCGAATCACTATCTCCCATGATCGGGGGAGGCCGTTCGGAAAATAATATTGTTTATAAACAGGTCGCCGGTACTTACACAGTAAATGGCGTGTACCCTGCCTATTTTGATATCAACAGACAAAAATTGCATTTTGGCCGTCTGTTCAATGACATCGACCTTCGTGAACGGCGAAAGGTGTGCCTGATTGGATCAAGGATTTGCGAGGAACTTTTTAAAAATGCTGACCCCTGCGGCGAATATGTCCGGGTAAACGGCTTGTATTGTCAGGTCATTGGCGTGATTGAACAGATAGCGTCCGGACTGAGTATCAACGGGCGTGCGGAGTCGTCCGTGTTTCTGCCGTTAAGCACCATGCAGCAGACGCTTAATCAGGGAGACGTACTGGGCTTTCTCTGCGTAAGCGCCGTTCAGGGACATCCGATGCAGCAACTGATTGACGACATAACCGACATCCTGAAACGCCAGAATGAAATATCGCCGACCGACCCGCAGGCAATATCCGTCTTTAATATTTCCGCACAATTCAAAATGTTCGAAAATCTTTTTGCAGGGATTGATACGCTTGTATGGCTGGTTGGTCTGGGATCGCTGCTTGCCGGCATCATCGGCATCAGTAACATCATGATGGTGACCATCAAGGAGCGCACACGCGAAATCGGCGTGCGTCGCGCGATAGGGGCAAAACCCTGGAACATCATTTCACAGGTAATGAGCGAAAGTCTGGTACTTACCGCCATGGCCGGTATGCTGGGACTGAGCGCTGGCGTGTTCCTGCTGGATATGATCGACAGCGTCATATCGCAAACGTCAGCTGCCAATGCGATTCTTCACCCCGCCGTGAAAATCGGAACGGCCATCGCCGCTACCATCGTGCTGCTGATCTGCGGTTTGATTGCCGGACTAATTCCGGCGTGGCGCGCCATGCAGATTAAGGCGATTGATGCGATACGGGAAGAGTGAAAATAATTAAGAATTAAGAATTATATGAAAAAAAAAGGAGTTGTAAAAAAAATTATGCGGATCATACTGCTGTCACTGATGGGATTGGCAGTATTGGGAACGTTTTATTTCCTCTGGAAGAAAGCGCAACCGGTCGTAACCGTTTATGAAATTGTTAGCCCGGAAACAGGGCTAATCGAAACGAAAACCGTAGCGACAGGCAATGTGGAGCCTCGCTTTGAGATTCTTATCAAACCGCAGATTTCCGGTATCATCGCAGAACTGATGAAAGAAGCCGGACAGTATGTGACGTCGGGTGAAATCATTGCCGTGGTCAAGGTTATTCCCGAAATGGTACAGCTGAACAGTGCGGAATCGCGTGTGAACATGGCGGAAATCAATTTCAAACAGGTGGAAAGCACTTATAAGCGCGACGAACAACTGTTCAGACAGGGTATCATGAACGCTGAAGAGCACAATGTTTCAAATGCAAATTACCTGAAGGCGAAGGAGGAACTGGCCAATGCACAGAACGCGCTTGAAATCGTACGCGACGGTATCGCCAAAAACTCAAAAGTGGCGAGTACCACGCAGATACGGAGCACGATCACCGGCATGATACTCGATGTCCCCGTCAAAGTAGGCAATTCAGTTATCCAGACCAACAATTTTAGCGAAGGTACTACCATCGCAGCAGTCGCCAACATGAACGATATGATTTTCAGGGGTTATGTCGACGAAACCGAGATAGGTCGCATCAACGAGGGGATGCCGATAAAACTAACGATTGGCGCTATCGAAAGTCAGACATTCGACGCCGTCCTCGAATATGTATCCCCCAAGGGACAGGAAAGAAGCGGAGCGATCCAGTTTGAGATCAAGGCCGCCGTCACCATTCCCGACAGCGTTTTTATACGCGCCGGATACAGCGCCAATGCAGAAATCGTCCTCAAACGCGCCGATGATGTGATGACCATACCGGAAAGCTCGGTTACCTTTAACGGCGATTCCACCTTCGTACAGATACTGAAACAGGAATCCCCCAAACAGGTTTTTGAGAAACACGAGATTAAAACCGGCCTGAGCGACGGCATGAAAATAGAAGTGAAGGAAGGTCTTACCGCCGACGACAAAATACGCGGCGCCGCTGTAAACAATGACAAGTGACAAATAAAAAAACGCACATGAAAAAAATCATTTCCATACACATCATCCTCTTATTCTCGCTAGCGTCCCCAGCGCAGCAACCGGCGGCGGGTAACGCAAAAATCTGGACTTTGCAGGCATGTATCGACTACGCCCATGCGCATAACCTGGAAATTCAGATGCAGCAGGTAAACATTGACAGACAGGAGGTAACGCACAATACCGCCCGGAACCGGCGATTACCCAACCTCACGGCAGGCGCATCGCAGTCGTTTTCTTTCGGACGCTCCGCTTCGCAATTTGACAATACTTATCAGAACCGGAATACAAGCGCCACCCAGTGGTCGGCCTCCACCTCCATCCCCATTTTTACCGGTTTTGCCATTCAGAATGAAATTGCAGCAACTCAAATAGACTTGCAGGCCGTTACAGCCGAACTCGAAAAAGCAAAGGAAAACTTAGAGATAAACATCACGACGATGTATCTTCAGATACTGTACAGCAAGGAAATACTCGGTATTGCCAACCGGCAGGCGGAGTTAAGCCGCGAACAGCTCGAACGGACAAAATCACTGTACGAAAGCGGACGCGCGTCCGAAGCGCAGATTTATGAAACGGAAGCGCAGATCGCAAACGACGAACTGACGGTCGTGCAGGCGGCATCCGATCTGCAAATGGCGATTCTTACGCTTACCCAGGCGCTTGAACTGCCTGCACCCGAAGGATTCGACGTCATCGAACCGGAAGACGCCGCCGATTTTATGCCTGTTCGCAAACCCGACGTCATCTACCAGACGGCGCTGGCTTCACGCGCCACGATACGGGTAGAAGAACTGCGGCTCAAAAGCAGTGAGAAATACATCAAAATGGCGGAAAGCTCCTTTTATCCGACACTATCCTTCGGCGCAGGCTACGGTAACAACTATTACAGTCTTAGCGGCTTTGAGAATCCGGCATTTTCCAGTCAGCTGAGAAATAACAGAAATGAATATTTCGGTCTGAACCTCAGTGTTCCCATATTCAACCGCTATTCGACGCGCAACAGCGTGAAGACGGCTCGCCTGAACATGCAACTGCAGTCGCTTCAGTTAGAAAACACAAAGAAAGCGCTGTACAGGGAAATCCAGCAGGCCTATTACAACGCCTTAACTTCAGGCGAAAAATACAGCGCAGCCGAAACCGCCTATAAATCAGCCGAAAAATCTTTCGGCTACATGAAAGAGAAATTAGACAACGGACGCGCCACCATGTACGAATACAACGATTCCAAAACCGGCATGACCCGCGCCCTTTCCAACCGCACCCAAGCCAAATACGACTTCATCCTCCGCAAAAAAATCCTGGAGTTCTACGAACGGCAGTGAGATGGCGACGGGGGCTTCGACTGGTGACGGTTTATGACAACACTATTCGGCCGCATTCCATACTGGATACATAATTGTTATTATTACATAACGCAGAACGAATCTATCGGGTAAGTTTTTTTATTATACGGTTGCTATTGTCAAAAACTAATTTTACATTTGTAGCCGCAATGCTGGACAATATGTTGATAGTAACGTAAAATATCAACAATTAGCCAGTAGTTCAACTTTTTTTACCTAATTTTACAACGAACAATTGTATGAGACAAATAAGAAAAATTATCCTATTGACAGCAGTACTGTCTGCCCTCAACGTTTTTGCGCAACAGGAACCTGAACAGGTTCTGACGTTAACATTGAAACAGGCGATTGAGCTCGCACGGCAGCAATCGCCAGACATTATATGGGTACGGCACAATTTCCGTTCGTCCTATTGGAGCTATATTAATTTTAAGGCAAACTACAAACCTTCTTTGATATTTGCTTCCAACCCGCGATTCAATCACACCATCAATGCCATTACGCTTCCCGATGGCAAGTTGCAGTATGTTGATCAAAATTATCTGACTACGGATGCAAGTTTATATATTTCCCAGCGGATTGCGTTGACAGGCGGAACGCTGTCTTTGCAAACAAGTCTGGACCGGATAGACCAGTTGAGCGATAAATCGTTATTTTACCGATCATCACCTCTTTTTCTAACGTATGATCAGTCATTATTAGGATACAACTCGTTTAAATGGGAAAAGAAAATCGCGCCTCTTAATTTTGAGGCGGCCAAACGAAATTATGTAATGATGACGGAGTCTGTTTCTCAAATGGCAGCAGTCAAGTTTTTTAACCTGGCCGGAGCACAGATCAATCAGGAGATCGCGCAGACGAATTTTAAAAATGCCGATATGCAGTTTACTGTTGCACAGGGACGTTATGATATAGGTTCGATTACCGAAAACGAAATGCTCCGGTTAGAAATCAGTAAACTCTCCGGAGAAACGGAATTGTTAAACGCCGGACTGTCGGTAGACGATAACATGGAAAGTTTACGCTCGTTTCTGGGTATCAAAAATTCCATACCTATCAAGGTTTTTATAGAATACGACTTGCCACTTGAAACGATCAGTTTAGAAAAAGCGCTGGAACATGCCATGGAAAACAGTGCGGAAGTTATATCTTTTCAGCAAAGGAAATTGCTGTCCGAAAGTAATGTGGCATACGCAAAAACATCAACTGGACTTCAGGCAAACTTACACATGCAATTAGGAATGTCGCAGCGGGGACCGGATATTCAAACAGCTTACAAAGACCCTATAAATACGCAGTTAGTTTCGGTCGGAATAACGTTGCCTATTTTAGACTGGGGGAAAAGTAAAGGTCGGGTGCAGATGGCCAAATCACAACATGATATGGAACTTGCACGAATTGAACAGGATCAAAACAATTTTGAAATGAATGTTACCAGACTTGTAAAACAGTTCAATCTCCAATCCAACAGGCTGTATATAGCCTCCATAACCGATGAAAAGGCGGAAAGAAACAACGAAGTCACGCAGCAACTGTATTTGCTTGACAGAGTTTTGATTAACGACCTCAATGCGGCAATAACCGCAAAAGATCAGGCAAAACGCGATTATATAAGATCTCTATCTGAATACTGGAGCCAGTATTATTCTTTGCGAAGTATTACACTGTTCGATTTTGAAAAAGACATCCCGCTAACGGAAGATTACGAAAATTTTATTAAATAACATATAACGATGGACATACAACTGAAAAAGAAACACTGGGCTGTTCGATATAAATATTATATCATCGGAGGAGTAGTATTTACGGTATTTTTGATCTATCTGATCATCGCAGGCGCCGGCCCGCGTAAGTTGCGCTATGACGCCGAAAGACTGGAAATTGCAGTCGTTAAGGAAGACAAATTCAATGAATATGTCGATGTGGAGGGGCGGGTTGATCCTAAATTGACTATCATTGTGAACAGTCTTGAAACAGGTAACGTGGCGCGCATCGTGGCAGAAAACGGCGACCGCCTGAAAGAAGGCGACACTATCCTCGTACTGAGTAATCCCGAATTAGTTCGCACGATTGAAGATGAAGGCGATGAACTGGCAAAACTGCATATCAACTACCAGCAAAAAGAGATCGAGATGGAAACGAAAACGTCGGATTTGAAGCGGAAAAGTCTGGAAACAGCCTACAACATGGGACGCCTGAGTAAAGAAAACGAAGTAAGCCGTGAGGAATATAAGCTCGGCGTGCTGAGTAAGGGACAGTACGAATTAGCCGAAGAAAAATACGCGTTCGAGAAGGTAAATATTGCCATGCTGCTGGAACAGTTGCAAAGGGATTCGCTCATGAACGAAATCCAGGTCGAATCGATGCGTAATGATCTGATGCGTGAGGAAAAACGTTTTGAACGAAGCCGCGAACGTCTGGGTAAACTGATCGTCCGCGCGCCGGCAAACGGACAGTTGAGCGGCGTCAACCTGATGCCCGGCAGGTTAGTAACGGCAAATTCGAGTATCGGTGAATTGAAAACCGATGACCAGTTCAAAATCAGCACACAGGTGAGCGAACATTATAATGACCGTATTGTAACAGGACTTCCGGCGAAAATCACCTATCAAAACGAAGAATTTCCGTTAAAAATAATCAGGGTTGATCCCGAAATCAGGGATCGCATGTTCAGTGTCGATCTGGTTTTTGAAAATAAAACCATAGAAAATCTTAGTCTCGGAAGAAGTTTTCGTATTCAAATCGAACTGGAACAGCCCGAAAATGCTGTTGTCATCCCCAAAGGCAGTTTCTTTCAGATAACCGGCGGGCAGTGGATTTTCAGGGTGAACGAAGCAGGCGACCGCGCCTATAAAGTACCTATTTCCATTGGACGTCAAAATCCCCGCCACTACGAGATCGTCAGCGGCATCAGCCCCGGCGACAGGGTTATTATTACCGGGTATGACAATTTTGGGGATGCGGAGGAGATAATACTGAAATAGTTAAAAGTTAAAAGTTAAAAGTTAAAAGTTTAGAAATATATGATTGCAACACAACACATCACCAAATGGGTGAATAGCGGGTATGGCAGGGTATTCCTGCTACGCGACATTAATCTGAGTATTACCAAAGGCGAATTTGTATCCATCATGGGACCGTCGGGATCGGGCAAGACCACGTTACTGAATGTACTGGGTATGCTTGATACGTTCAACGAGGGCGAGTACGACTTCATGGAACAGCCGGTACATTCGCTCAAGGAAAAGCAACGCGCAGAACTCCACAAACACAACATTGGATTTATTTTTCAAGCATATCACCTGATTGACGAACTTACCGTAGCCGAAAACATCGAGACGCCGTTGTTCTATCACAACGTCAAAGCAAGCGAGCGTAAGGCTGCCGTAGCCGACATGCTCGACCGTTTCAACATCGTCGGAAAGAAAGACCTGTTCCCCTCGCAACTTTCGGGCGGACAACAACAGTTGGTAGGTATCGCGCGGGCGCTCATCATCAAGCCAAAACTGCTCCTTGCCGATGAGCCTACCGGCAACCTCAACTCGAAACAGGGCGAAGAAATCATGCAGGCATTCACCACACTCAACAAAGAAGAAGGCATGACAATCATTCAGGTGACCCATTCTGAAAAGAACGCCGCCTACGGCAACCGTATCATCGAACTGCTGGACGGCATGATCGTAAAGCCAAAAAGTAATTTTCAACACTGACAAGGGGGCCTGACACCTTGCTATTATTTAAAACAGCATGGTAAAGCATTATCTCAAAATCGCTTTCCGCAATATGTGGAAATATAAAAGCCAGACACTGATAAGCGTACTTGGTTTGGCAGTAGGTTTCACCTGCTTCGCACTGGCAACGCTTTGGCTTCGTTACGAAATGACGTACGACAACTTTCATAAAAACGCCGGACAGCTATATGTCGTTTACCGTCCGAATTCATACAACCCGACCGGCTACAGTAAACAGACCGTTTATCCGTTGGCAACGCATCTGAAAGAAACCTTTCCAGAAGTTGCAAATGCCGTTTCGTTGACGCCTTCCTTTAGTGGAAGAAAGATTACGGTGGAAGGCGTAGAAGTCCCGGCGTCGATTATTACAGCCGACTCGTCTTTTCTTCGGATGTTTGACATAATATTGATGGAAGGCAGTATGGATTTTGCAATCCCCGGCACAAGGAATAAATATGCCGTCACGCAGGAAAAAGCCCGGCAATTGTTCGGGGATGAACATCCGATCGGAAAAACGGTAACGATGGGCGAAAGCAGCATTGAAATCTGCGCCGTTGTTTCGGGAATATCAAAACAAAGCAATTTGGCTTTCGACTTTATCCAGCCATTTTCTGCCGCTGTTTTTGAGCAAAATATGATGTGGCGCATGAGTATGACATATACCATTATCGAGTTGTTTTCCGGAACAAATATTGAAACCTTTGAAAAGAAGTTGTACGACCATGAAACCGGCGAAGAAAGAGGGAATATCAAAAAGATGAAGGTGAAACCTTTGACAAAAGTGCGTTACACTGATCCGGATATAGAGAGAGACCTCAAGTTTCAACATATTTTGATCTTTGCCATATCCGGTTTCTTAGTCATTTTGTGTTCGTTGTTCAACTACCTGACCCTGTTTATGAGCCGTTTCAGGATACGGCAAAAGGAACTGGCTTTGCGCATGGTGTGTGGCGCTTCGGGACGCTCGTTGCTGACGATGCTGTCGGTCGAATTTATGCTCACGCTGATGTTTGCCGTCGTGTTGGGCTGTTGCCTGACGCAAATAGTACACAAACCTTTCCTGACGATGTCGGATATTTCAATGAATTTGCCTGCAATTTACAGGGAATCGTTGATGTACATCGTGGGGATCATTTTGGTTTCGTTGCTGGCTTTCTGGTTGATATTGTTCATTTTCCAACGCCGAAGTTTGAATGTATCCATTCGCCGAAGCAATAAAAATATGTTCCGTAAGGCATCGGTGGTTATCCAGTTGTTCATCAGCATCGGCTTTGCCTTTTGCGTTATCGTTATCCTGAAACAGATGTATTTCCTGCATCACACCGATGAACTGGGTTTTTCCTTTAAAAATAGAGGATCGTTAATAGCCCTTCAGGAATGGATGCAAATGCCGCAAAATAATACAGGGGAATCGATAATAAGGATCGGCGGAACGGCAGATGAAATGTCGAAACTGATGTCGTCGGAATTGCCGTTGGTTGATCAATTGAAACAGATAGCGGAAATTACGGAAGTAGTTGATGCGAGCGGGCTGTCGCGTTTACTGCCTCAGAGTGGACGCAGGAGTCAGGATATTAGTTCGTGGGACGACAAACCTGCCGATGCTGAAAATATAAGTTTGGAAAGAATGAATATTTCACCTGCATACGCCGCTTTTTATGACTTCCGTTTGGTGGCGGGCGAAATGCTGACCGACACCGATCCGGAAACCAT
>Ga0082212_10001785_pt1 | contig 31716 bp, 28 predicted proteins | sample TergutNt197P3_FD_71548 | JGI IMG/M metagenome (GOLD analysis project Ga0082212, IMG submission 71548) | Neocapritermes taracua P3 segment gut microbial communities from Petit-Saut dam, French Guiana - Nt197 P3 | ecosystem: Host-associated > Arthropoda: Insects > Digestive system > Gut ...
ATAATGCCCGAACTGTCTGGGTAAGTTCCTTTTGAAGCCGGGTAATGGGCAGCATTTGTTTGGTTTCTATAAGCATATATTTCTCCTTATTTATATACATAGAATATTACATATTATACTAGGGACAGTGTTTTTGTCAAGGGGAGTTTTTAGGTTTATGTTCCCCCGTTATTTTGCTCAAGATAATAATCCTTGATGGTGTTCACCGTCTGCGTAACCGCCTGAACAACCTCCTCGCTCCATTTATCCAGGGCAATCGCCACAGGCGGAGACAGAGTCTCGAAGGGTTTGAACAACTCGTGCGGCTCGATTCCCAAAACGCCGGCAAATTTAACCAATGTGGCCGCAGAGACCCATTTTCTGCCGTTTTCGACATCGCTCAGGAAAGGTATGGAGATATCAAGCCTTTCGGCAAATTCAGCCTGGGACATTTTGCGGTAGGTGCGGTACCGTTTCAAATTAGCGCTTAGAATCGCCCGTAACTCGTGTTCTGTCATATCCAAATATTTGCCTGAAAATCGTAAAAAACAATCATAGATCGCCGGACTCAACGGATGCTTGCCAGGTTTTTTATTATCCCGGCGGCTTGACATTATTGAAAATAGCCAATAGAATTATTAAAATTATGCTAATAGAAATATATTGAGATGGGGGCGGTTAACATGAAGTTGATAAAAACACTTTTGACAGCGCTGCTCTGTTTTGGCATTGCTGCAGCCCTGTATGCTCAGGCGCGGCTGGCAGCGCCGAATGATCCCAACGCAACGGCCAGGTCGGGTCAGGCGGAGATTATTATTAACGCCGAAAACGCCGACAAGGACATCGCGGTATGGGTCAACGGCGTGATTGTCGCCCATGTGCGCCCCAAGTCGCGGGAAAAGATAATCGTGCGCAACGGAACAAACATGATTGAAGCGGCGGATACCACGGCAAGGGGAAACAACTGGAATATTGGCAGCAGGAAGTCAGTAACCATCAATTCCAATTCGGACTGCGCGATTATCGGCATGACAACCCGATACGGGGCGCTGCTGAATCTGTCCGTGCAGGGGACTACTGTTGTAGGCGGCGGGGGAGCCGTTTCGCCTGCACCGGCGCCTTCTGGCGGCAGAACGGCGCCGCCTGCCGGAGACAGCACCCAGGCATATTCGCTGGAAACCGCCGTAAACCGCGCCGCAGAAGTGCTGATCGAAAGCATACCCAACGGTTCAACCCTGGCTGTTTTGAGCATTGCGACTAACGACCCCGATCTCGCTGATTTTGTCATTGAGGAGCTGGCCTACCTTATGGTTGAGACCCGAAAGTTCAAGGTTGTCGACCGCAGGAGCCTGGACGCGGTACGGTCGGAAGCCAACTTTCAGTATTCCGGGGATGTGGACGACAATTCCGCAGTATCCATAGGAAGGCTCCTGGGGGCCAATATCGTGATTACCGGTAGCGTCAGCGGAACCGGCGCTACGCGAAGGCTGCGGGCAAAAGCCCTGAATGTGCAGACCGCCGAGATAGTGGGAATGGCATCGGAGCGATATTAAAACATGGTACATTCTGTCCATGTTATGGACAGTAAGTAAATATTGTGCATTTTAAGGAGTATTGCATGAAGAAATTTATTTTGCTGGCGGCGTGTTTGACGGTTCTGGCGTCGGGGGTTTTTGCCCTGGACAAGACGATTGGGGGCGGCTTGATGTACAATGCCGGCTTTACTAATGCGAAATATGAAGAGTACGACGACTATTTTGGCAGCAATGACACTTTTGAGATGAACATAGCCCGCAACGGCTTTGGCCTGTTTGCCTTTTTCGGCGTAAGTCAGTATTTTGAGCTGAACCTGGGCTTATTGATAAAGAGTCCCAGTACAGTGGAAATTAAATATACTTATGATTATGGGGGAGGATATAAAGATTCGGGTACACTGAAGGGGACTGCTGATTATCTTGATGACTGCGTCGCCCTGCAGCTTGGTACATATTTTAAATACCCCATCCCCATTTCGACGGCGTTGGTGTTCTTCCCCACTGTGGGAGTCGACCTGGAGCTGACTCTGGGCGGAGAGAGTGACTATTTTGACTGGTGGAGTGATTTCTGGATCCGTGCCGGTGTGGGACTGGACATTTTCCTGACCGAAAGAATGTTCCTGCGGGGACATGCCATCTATGGTGTCGCAATTCCCTTTGGCGGAGAAGTTGATAATTTTGACAGCGCAATAGGCCACGGCCTGTTGATCAAGTTTGGCATTGGCTGGATGCTGTAATATAATAACAGACGATTTTTTGATGGCGCGGGTGCAGACATGGTATGCATTCGCGCTGTTTTTTTGAACCACAGGCGACAGTCTACTCAGCCCCCAAACCATACTCCGTATGGAAAATATTCTCTGGTTTTTTTTTGATATATATAGTATTTTGAATATATATATAGGGAAGAAAAATGGAGGATGGCACCTTGCCGGCCAGGCACATTCAAAAAAACAAAATTGCCGCGCGCGCACACACTGTCAGCATGATTCTCATCATTATATTTCTTGTTTTGATTACGGTAACGGTCGCATTGATGGCTGCAGGCGCTGCGGATAATTCGCCGTTTAACATAATGATCCTGCCGGCTCTGCTCGCCGCTGCGCTGTGCGCGTTTATTGTCTATGCCATTACCGGCAATTTGGTGCGGCAGTTTGTTTCTCAGCCAAATGCCATGCGTGAACTGGAACGAAGGGATCAGATTTTAGAGGCGGTTAACAGGCTGGCGGGAATGCTGCTTTCGTCACTGGACGAGGGAAATTTTGAATCGTCGCTTCGGGAAGGAATGGAAATGCTGGGACATTGCATGGACATCGACCGGATCTATATCTGGAAGAACGAAATGCAGGACGGGGTTCTTCATTTTGTACAGCAATACGAATGGCTGACTGCAAGGGGCCGAATGACCATGCATGTACCGGACAAGGCAAGTTTATCCTACGCCAATTATCCCGAATGGTATGCCGGGTTTAAAAATGGCAGCTGCATAAACGGCCCGCTGGACAGTATGCCGGAGCACACCCAAATGCGCCTGAAACCCTATGGAGTCAAATCAATTCTGCTGATACCCATGTTTCTCAACGATCAGTTTTGGGGTTTTGTGGATTTTAACGACTGCCATCAGGAACGTACCTTTACCGATGAGGAAGTCAGTATCCTGCGTTCGGGAAGCCTGATGATGGTAAATGCCGTTAATCGCTATACCCAGTCAATTAAAATACGCGAAGGCAATGAGATGGTACAGGTTTTGCTGGACGCGACGCCCCTGTGCTGCAACCTCTGGAACAAGGACATTCAGGTAATCCTCTGCAATGAGGCGGCTGTCAAACTGTATAACGCACAGGACAAGCAGGAATGTCTTGACAGGTTCTTTGATTTTTCCCCCAAATGCCAGCCGGACGGACAGCTTTCGGTGGATAAAGCGGTAATAAACATAAAAAAAGCGTTTGATGAAGGACTGTATGTTTTTGAGTGGATGCATCAAACACTGGACGGAACTCCGATACCGTCAGAGATTACGCTTGTCCGTACCAATTATGGCGGCGAATATGTTGTTGCCGGATTTACGCGGGATATGCGTCCGTATAACCAAATGATGCAGGGAATACAGCAGCGGGATGCAATGCTGCAAACGGTAAATCAAATTTCCGCAATCCTTCTGCAGTCTGAGGTTGATGCGTTTGTCGCCAACCTGTGGCATTGCATGGGAATGATGGCGAGAATCGCGGATGTTGACCGTGTATACATCTGGAAAAACCATTATAAGGAAGGGCATCTCTGCTGCACACAGCTGTACGAATGGTCGGAAGGCGCTGAACCGCAGCAGGGCAATGAGTATACGGTGGATATTATATACAGCGAAACCATACCGGACTGGGAAGAGAAACTTCCACGCGGCCACTGTATCAACGGCCTGGTTCGAAGCCTGTCAGCCAAGGAGCAGGCGCAGCTAATGCCCCAGGGCATTATATCGATTTTGGTAGTGCCGGTCTTTGTGCAGGATTATTTCTGGGGTTTTGTAGGTTTTGACGATTGCCATAACGAGCGGGTATTTTCGGAAAACGAGGAGACCATACTCCGTTCTGCCAGCCTGCTTATCGCCAACGCAATTTTAAGGAACGAGATGACCGCAAATATCCGCGAAACAGCCGCGAGACTGGAAGCGGTCATCTCCAACTACTCGGGCGTCATTTGGAGCGTAGACAAGGACAATATGATCACCCTGTTCAGCGGTCTTTCCCTTAACAGGCTGGGTGCGTCATCATCAGCGCTGGAGGGCAAGCCGCTTGATGCCGCCCAGCAGCAATATCCGGAAATGAATATCGTCAAGCGCGTAAAAAGTACGCTGGAGGAGGGGCCCCAGGACTGGATTTCCGAATTTGGCGATCGGGTATACCGCTCCCACACTACGCAGGTCTTTGACGAGGATGGAAAGACAAGCGGGGTGGTGGGCAGCATTGACGAGATAACGGACATGATCCGGCTTCAGACTGATTTGGAAGATGCGCTTGAAAAGGCACAGGCGGCAAGCCAGGCCAAAACCAATTTTCTGTCGAACATGAGCCACGAGATACGCACCCCGATGAACGCCATTATCGGCATGACAACGATAGGCAAATATGCTCCCGATTTGGAAAAAAAGGATTATGCGTTTGACAAGATAGAGGGAGCATCGAATCATCTTTTGGGCATCATCAACGATATTCTTGAGATGTCGAAAATTGAAGCCGGCAAATTCGAACTGTCTTCCGTTAGGTTCAGCGTTGAAAAACTGCTGCAAAGAGTTGTTAATGTTATTAACTTCCGCGTAGATGAAAAACACCAGAATTTCTCCGTGCATATTGACAGGAACATTCCCCCGCTTTTATCGGGCGACGATCAGCGCCTGGCACAGGTAATTACCAATCTTCTGTCCAATGCCGTAAAGTTTACGCCGGATGAAGGCTCCATTCACCTTGGCGCATATCTTGAAAAGTACGAAAACGGCCAGTACACGCTAAAAATCGAGGTAAAGGACGATGGTATCGGCATCTCGGTGGAACAGCAGGAGCGGCTGTTTACTTCCTTCGAACAGGCAGAGAACAGTACATCGCGGAAATTTGGCGGAACGGGGCTGGGGCTTGCCATTTCAAAACACATTGTCGAACTTATGGGCGGAGAAATCTGGATCGAATCAGAATTGGGCAGGGGCGCTACTTTCTCTTTTACCGTGCCTCTCAGGGGTGACGGGATCGAAGCGAAGGACATGGTTCTGCCGGGAGTGCATTGGGGAAATGTCCGGATGCTCGCCGTGGATGACGATCCGGAAACCCTTCAGTGGTTTGCCGATATTGCGGCGCAGTTTAAGGTTGTCTGTGACACCGCCGCATCAGGCGAACAGGCAATGCAGAAAATCGCCGCCGGCAAACCGTACAATATTTTCTTTATCGACTGGAAAATGCCCGGAATGAACGGCATCGAACTGTCCAAAAAGATAAAGTCGCTGGGAACGGGCAATTCGGTCATCATCATGATCTCTGCCCTGGAATGGAATGAAATTGAAGAGGAAGCAAAGGCAGCCGGCGTTAATGGTTTTCTGCCCAAGCCGCTGTTTTCTTCGTCGGTAGCGGACTGTGTCAATGAATATATCGGGGCCAGAGGTGAAGATTCGGCGGAGAAGGAAAATGATGAAGAAAGTTACGCGGAGACTTTTGCCGGTTTTCGGATTCTGTTGGCCGAAGATGTGGAAATCAACCGAGAAATTGTGCTGACGATGCTGGAACCATCGGGGGTTCAGATTGACTGTGCAGAGAACGGCTTCGATGCGGTAAAGATGTTCAGCGACAGCCCTGAAAACTATGATTTGATTTTTATGGATATGCAGATGCCCGGAGTGGACGGCCTTGAAGCGACCCGCCGGATAAGAAAAATAGAAGCGGAAATAAAAAAGAAAAAGGCAGCGGAGTCTGTGAAGGGGAGTTTGGGCAAGAGTTTCACCGAGGGTGAAACTCGAAGCTATAATGGGAATTTGCGTACGCAAATCCCCATTATAGCAATGACCGCTAACGTCTTTAAGGAAGACGTTGAAAAATGCCTTCAGGCGGGCATGAATGATCATATTGGCAAACCGCTTGACTTCGGCGAAGTTATGCAAAAACTCAGGCACTACCTGAAATCATAGAATACCATATCGCTTAACGCTCTGGCAAAAACGGCGATATCAGGGCCGGACAACGATCGCAGCGCAAGTGTCCGGCGAATGGCGGAAAGTTCGCCTTCGCCGTCGGTAAGTTCAATGGCGGCGGAAGAACCGGTTATTGCAATATCAAGCCGGTAACGTGTGCCTTTTTCCGCCGCCGGTTCAAAGCCCGCTTTTGCCAGGGTACGCAGCAGCCTGTTTTCACTGCGGCGCACAGCGCTGTCTGAGCCTTCGCTGTAATGCAGGAAAATATCCACAGGCAGGCGAATGCCCGCCTGTAACAGCGCCCCCCGGTTCAACGCAAAGAGTTCGGCCGCCGCCGCCCGGCGCGCCCCCCTGCTGCCCCGGCAGGCGAATTCCCGCAGACCCTGGGCGATGAGTTCCCGTTCCCAGAGGGGGTCAAGTTCTTCCAGTGCCCTTGCAAGCAGGTTTTTATTTTTCAGCAGAATCCCCTCTTCCAGATAATACGATGCCGCCGCCGCAGGAATAATGGCGGTTTCAAAATTTTTCGCCTTGTTCAGCCATGCAAGGGCGCGGCGGGGGTATGGTTCGAAGGCATTGTAGTACTGAATGCTCTGTTCAAGCGGAAGAGAGCTGATACCGGCTGCATTGCCGTCTGCAAGGATATATGCGTCTCCGGCAGTAAAACTGTACTTCTGATACAGTTTACGGTGTACCTGTGAATAAAATGTGCAGGAAATTCTCCGGAACAGGGATTTGATTTTTTCACCGAAGGTTCCCCAGGGCAAAAATCGTTCGGCCTGTGAAAGTCCCCGATATGTCTTGTAGAGAATCTCGTGAACATCCCGTTTGTAGCGAATTGGGTCTATTCCGTAATGCGCCATCCAGGAATGGTCGGAGACGTTCAGGCAGTCATGCGCGTACAGCCGCGCCTCTTCGAGTCTGCCGGAAATCAGGTACATCTGGGAGAGATTAAGCTTTGCCAGCGGGGAGGGATCGCTCTCGCGGGCAGCCTCAAAGTCGGCCAGGGCACCCGCAATATCCAGGCGGCGCATATTCAGTTCTCCCCGCGCCAGGAAGCCCGATGACCGGCTCTGTGAATCGAGCGAGGCGTTTGCCTCGTTCATCGAAAGATCATAATGATAAAAGCGGGATTCCAAAATCGAAAGGTTGTAATGCGCCACGGCAACGAAGCTCCGTATCGGCCCCGCCTGGGTAATGGATTTTTGATACCAGTATTTTCCCTCGTCATAACGGTACAGGCCGGCATTAATGGTAGCCATCGTCATGGAAAGGTCGGCATCTTCGCCGAAATGATCAAGAGCTTCACGCAGCAGCAGCTCGCCTTCTTCAAGCCGGTGAACCTTGTAGTACATCCAGCCCAGGCTGCGAATCGCCTCCCTGTTTTCAGGATCGATGGCGAGCAGTTTTTCAAGATACTCAACCGATGTTTTGTCATGATTAAGATAGCTTGCGGTGTTGGCAAGCCTCATTAAAATGTAGGTGCTGAAAGGATTGATTATTTCGGCCTTTCGGTATTCGTCCCACGCAAGTCCGTACAGCGAACGGTTGTAGTAGAGGTTGCCCAAAGAAACGGAAAACCGGGAATCAAGGGGATACCTCTCGATGCCTTCCCTGAACAGATCGATGGCGCGTTCCCAGTATTCGGAATATTGTGCGTCCAGTGCCCTGCTATACAGTTCATCTGCCTCACGGAAATATTCATCATCGGTGTTTTGCGCCCTTCCGCCTGCTGCGGCGAAAAAAACAAACAGCAAAAGCAGTGTCATAGCCGGCGTGCCTTTGCGCGGTTTTTCACGAAGAACAAGAGCGAGGGGAGGGAAAAGCCACGCCAAAAGCCTGCGCCGAAGGGGTATCGTTTTTTTGTACGAATCCGAAAAATGGCGGTAAGCGCCCTGCATGGAAATAAAATCGCCGGGAAGAAAATCCCGTGCGAAACGGGCGGCTGCGGCAATATGGTACAAAGAATAGGTTCCCCTGACGGCGGAGTCGCAGCGCAATGCCCATTCAGATTCGCCCTCTGATGAAGGCTTTCTGTACCCGGCAAGGGCGAGCCGCCGGCGCGTGTGTTTCCACAGGCAGATTGCCTGCGCACGCCAGCTATTTCGCATAATGGACATGAACAGCCAGCCGCAGCGGATGATTATAAATGCCGTTGCAAGCGACAACAGCAAAAACGGCAGGGCGATTTTTTTCAGCACTTTCGAGAATTCGGCCAGGGAGCGGGCGTCTGCGAATGGATTTGCCGCATCCTGCCCCGTTTTTGCCCGCAGTTTTGAACGGTTCTCCAGAATTTCCCGCATCAGCCTCTCAAACAACAGCGGATCGACTCCGGAAGAAAGACGGAAATCCTCTCCTTCAGCCAGGTCTTCGGTAGTTGGATCAAACTCGATCCAGCCGCAGCCTGGGAACGGAACCTCAACCCAGGCGTGGGCCATGTCTGAGCGTACCGGATGATAGCCGAAGACCTCGGTTTCGGGATCGAGAAAAAACCCGGCTGCCACCCGTGCCGGAATTCCCAGGGATCGCAGCAGCAGGGTCATTGCAAAGGCGTAATAGGAACAGTAGCCCTTTTTGGACTGGAAAAGAAACCACGAAAGCTGATCTCCGTCCGGAGCAATGCCGGGCCTGAGGCTGTAACGGTATTCGCCGTATTTCAGCCGGTCAAAAATCATTTCCACCCTGTCATAGTAACCGGAATGGCCGCCGGTTATCTCTTCGGCATAGGAACGAATCCGCTCGTCGCCGCCGTAATTGGTGTACATTGCAAATTCTTTTTCGGTTAAGCCAAGTTCCTGCGGACCCGGCCAGAAAACGCCGCCATTGCTGTCATACAGTGAATGTGACATGTCCTCCGGCACGGCGTCGCTTACAAGGCTCTCTACAGAATACGCCGACTTGAACGAGGAAGAGTCCCAGCTCTCATAGGGGATGATTAGTGACGGTTCCTTCATGCCGATAAATGCCGCAGAGTCGAAATTCACCATGTAGTATTCCTGGGTTACACGCCGCGCCGCATCGAATTCCGCCGGGGAAAGCTGTGCGGGACGGGGCGGCAGGCGCTGCGGGTGGGTTTGTTCGTCATATTCTTCAACCCGGTAAAAGCCCTGATTTTTATTGTAACCGGACAGCACCGAACGGCGCAGCAATGTGTGATAATCATACTGATCTTTTTTTACAATAAGAATCAAATCATCGCCCATGCTGATTTCCGTGTCCAGCCTGAGAAACTGTGAAAAATCAAAGCTGAACAGCTTTGGCTCCAAAAGCCCTCCGCCTTTTTGCGATGCCCGTTCCTGAGACGGCTTAAGAAAGAAAATGCCGCCCAGAAAAACCAAAATCAGCAGTACGGCAATAGCGGCGACTTCTTCCCTCCTGCGAAGCATTAGCTGCGGCGGCAGGGAAAACAGCAGTGCCAGGGCCTGTGCAAAAATAACCCAGGTCAACAGGACTATCAGCACAACAGGCCAGCGGTACGCCGCCATGCCGGAAGCGCCTGTCAAGCCGAAGATTGCCGTCAGAATCACAACATCGGCTATGACGGCGGCGCGGAGAAATAAACGCGAACGGATTGCAAACCATGTTGTTGCGGCTGCCCAGTAGAACGGCAGCAGGGAAACAAAATTGTTGCGGTCATAATTCAGCAGAAGGGAATCGAGACCGGCGGTAAAAGCATCGGCTCTGCCGGGAAAGAACAGTCGGGGTATGGCGATAAATGTCCTGGCGATCCAGGGAATTGCCGCTATGATGATAACCGCCGCCGGTGCTCTTATTTTTTTGCCGTTTGCAATAAAAAAATTAAGGAAAAAAGCCGCGCCGAAAGCGGCGCACAGAGTCACGGAAAAAACAGCCGTGTCCGCCAGATCGCCGGCAAGCAGCCGCAACTGGAACAGAATAACAAATAGCGCCGCAGAGCGGAAAAGAATCGCCAGAGCCGGTGATAGCGGCGTGTCCGGCAGGCCTGGCTTTGTTGTCATACCTGTGCCACCCTTGCCCTGACGCCGGAGCGCCGGTTGTACAATGCGGCGCAGGTTTCGGCTGCGGCGAGACGTTCAGCAAAAGCGCCGTCCTCGGCCGTATCTGTGCTGCACAGGAACAGGATTTCAATTGTCTGGTTTTTTCCGGCAGTACGGGACGCCTGTTCTTTCAGAAAACGCTCAAGGGCTGAAGTCTCTGCACTTGAGCGCGGAAGTGCCAGAATGATAATGCCGCGTTCTTCCGGCACGCCGGGAAACCGGGCAGATGCGGGCAATGGAACTGCGGCAGGCCATGCCAAAGCTGCGGCAATATCCCTGCTTTCCAGCTTTTGCGCCTCCTCACTCCTGCGCGGGTTATCGGCAGATACAATTATTACATCCATTCCCGATTCATCGCAGATGAGGGCGGCGGCAAGGGCGTTTTCGCATAACACATCGATTCCCCCCCGCCCCGAATGTGCGTTGTACAGCAGGGGATCGTATTCGGTGTCGATCACAATGGCTATGTTTGAACGGGGCGGCTTTTCCCGCTCGTCATCGCGGACAAAAAGATCGCCGGCATGACCGAACAGTTTCCAGTTGATTCGGCGGGGGTCGTCTCCCGGCACATAGGGGCGGTGATCGATAAGGTTGTCGGCGCGCTGAAAGGAAAATTCGGGGCTAAGCCTGGATTCCCCGGCGCGGGCGTTTACTGTCGGCGCTTCATTTGCCGGGAGGGGGGCGGCAAGCAGCCGCAGGGTATGGCCGGAGCCTGAATGGTCTGCAGAAACACGAAACGCAAAGCGGAAAAAGCCCAGGATGTCAAAAACAGCCAGCTCTTCATGTACGGTAAAATACGCCCCCCGTTTTTCAGCCGTGAATGCGTGGGGCGATGAAAAAGCGGGGTTTAGATCAACCGTGATCCGCCGCCCGTCTTTGGTAGAAAGGAGAATGCGGCAGCGAACCAAAATCCCCGGCAGCTGAAGCATTTTGCCGGCGGCACCCTCTCCTTCGCAGCACATCACCTGTGCGGTTTCGCCTGCAGCAAGTTCGCGGGGGCTTATGCGGAAAAAAATCCGGCGGGCACGGCGGCTGTGCAGCAGCGCAAGGAGCAGGGTCATGCAGAGGCAGTATATCCACGGCAAAAGAAACGCCGCGCCAATCAAAGCAAGTACCAGTTCCTGCCTGAAGACGAAGGCTGCAAAAGCGATGATGATGATCAGCGTGATACAAATCCCCATCACCTGGGGAACGAACACCGCCCGCCGTTTGGTTATGTGTAATTTATCGGGTATTGGTTCCATCGGTTATTAAACTGCCGGTTCGCCCAAGGCATATATCGCGGATGAATTTATCCCCCTGCGCCCTGGGGTCGCGCAGCCTGACGCGGTGCGCCAGCACCGGCACGGCAAGAAGCGTTAAATCCTCGTCGATGACGTAATTACGTCCCCGTACCAGGGCCAGCGCACGGGAGGCCTCAAGCAGGTGCAGGGCTGCACGGGGACTCGCCCCCAGGGCAAAAGCACGGTGAATGCGCGTATCGCGGACAATGTCGGCAATCGCCTCTTTCAGCGCCTGGTGACAGAACACCCCTCTGGCGGCTTTTTTCGCCTCCATGAAATCTTCCACGGTGATAACCGGCTCCAGCCGTGCCAGAGTCTCCTCTGCGGGATTTTCGTCGAGAATCTCAAGCTCAAAGCTGCGGTCGGGGTAACCCATTGAAAGTTTCATCATAAAACGGTCAAGCTGGGCTGCCGGCAGGGGAAATGTCCCCTCGCTTTCGATGGGGTTCTCCGTAGCGATAACCAGAAACGGTTCGGGCGGACGGTGACTCTTCTTCCCGATTGTCACCTGCCGTTCCGCCATCACTTCCAGGAGGGCGGACTGCACCTTGGGAGTGGCGCGGTTTATTTCATCGGCAAGAACGATGTTCGCCAAAACCGGGCCGGGAACAAAACGGAACTTGAGCGCCTTCGGATCAAATACGTCAACGCCGGTGATGTCGTATGGCAGAAGATCGGGGGTAAACTGAATCCTTTTGAACAGGAGGTTTTTTCTGCCCTCTACAAGTTTTGCCAGCGTTTTTGCCACCGTGGTTTTTCCCAGCCCCGGGTTGTCCTCAATAAGAACATGGCCGCCGGCAAATGCCGCAGCGACAAGCAGTTCAAGAAATTCCCGCTTGCCTTTTATTACCCGCTGGAGTCCCCCGAGAAGGATGTCAGCGGTTTCTTCAGGTCTCATTGGAAAAGCATAGCATATTTACAGAATAAATTGTATGGTTCAACGCGCTGATTACCGGCTCCGGCCGCACTAAACACTTGACTATATTGCGATAAACAGCTACTGTATGTTTAGAGAAAGGAATGTACATGAAAAAACTGGTTTTGATTTTCTCGGCACTCACACTCGCCCTTGCTGCCTGTACAAGCAATAATTTTACCGCCAATGTGGCAGGCGCTTCGGACTATTCAACAGTCGTGGTCAAGGATTTTATCACACTGGGCATTGTGACGGTACATGCAACGGAGATTCATTTTTCCGGCCCTCTTGGCTTTAACAAGAGTGTTGAAGGCTCAAAGATTACCTTTGCCGATCTGATGCAAGAGGCTGCCAGGCTGGAAGCGGATGATATCATTAACGTAAGAATTGACATGAATGCCAACTATATAAAAGGCGCTTTTGACTGGATCACCGGCTGGACCAGAACCTATACCTATACGGGAACTGCTCTCGCAATCAAGTATACCGATAAACTTGATACCGACCGGGGCGATCCTCAGCTCGGCGGCCTGCCCAAAGCTCCTGAGGGAACCGCTGCCGTCAAAACAACCAGATCCGGCACTGTGGAACTCAAGTAGCCGCCAGGAATGCAAAAATTATTTGTCATTCTGCCGGCGCTTGTCCTGCTGGTAAAATGCGGAACAATGGATTTTACCGCTCCCCTTGAAGGCAAATTTGATAATGTCACCCTGGCGCCCAAGTCCTTTGTTATCATAGGCACCGTTTCGGTCAGCTCAACCGAGACGCACAGGGCAGGCCCTTTGGGTTTTGTCAAATCGGTGGAAGGCGCAAAAGTGACCTACGCCGATTTAATGCAGGAAGCCGCCAGGCTGAATGCCGATGACATTATTGACGTAAGAATCGAGATGAATACTACAGGCGATGCCGGTTTTATCGAATGGCTGAAAGGATGGGAGCGGACTTTTACCCATACGGGTCAGGCCATAGCGATTCGGTATGTCAGCGGCGGGGAAGACCACAGCGATTTGCCGAACCGTCAGGGACGCTGATTGTATGCGAGGGGTACATACCCCGCCCTTCAGGGCGCTTAAAAAAGGTGTGTACCCCGAGACAAATACCTTACCAAAACAACAACCCCGCCCTTCAGGGCGGGGTTGCTGACTTTTAATTCTTTCTTTTAAAAATCTTGTAAACCAGCAGCAGAATGAGATAGTACAAAAATGGAAAAATCCGCAGCAGCTTGAAGGGATTTTGCAGGCAGTAGCCAACCCATTCAAGGCCGAGATCGAAAATAGCCTTTGACGGATGACGTTTACGCTCGGCGAAAACATCAAACAAATCGCTGCACCACAGGCGCAGGCCGTTTCCCAGCCGCCCTGAGTTTCGGGCAATCCAGGCTTCCCCGCCGCGTACGCCTTTGCCGACCAGCAGCAGGGACGGCGAAGCCTTGCGGATTGCTTCAGTAAGAAAGGCCTCTTCCTGCCGCCGGAAAGAACCCGGATAACGCCCGACAATGCGGAGTCTTGGAAAAGTATCACGGACGTTTTTTTCAATTTTTGTCAGCACCTGTTTTTTGCCGCCCAATAGGTAACTTGAATGTTCGCAGCTTTCAAGCGCCGACAAAATATTTATCACAAAGTCAAAGGGCATATAGCGGATGGCCTGTTTTCCCAGAAGGAACCTGATACCGCTGACAACGCTCTTTGAAATGGGAATAACCAGCGCCGCCTGCTGAACATAGTCCCGGTATTCACCGTTCCTCTTTGCCCGCAGCAGGTCCCACACGGAAAGCAGAACGATGTTTTTTTCTTTCCCCTCCGCCAATAGCTGGTAAGCCAAAAGGCCGAGCTGGTCAGGCTCTACGATGTCGATTGGCACCTTGAGGAAACTTATCCGTTCGTTGCTCAGGTCTTTGTTTTCTGTTTCGTCTCCCACGAATCTCTCTCCGCCAAAAGTATTCGCACAGCCGCCTGTGCGTACAGGGCGGCTGTCTCGGTACGCAGGATGTTCTCCCCTATGGTAAATGGCCTGAAACCGGCGGCTATAAACCGTTCAGCCTCGGCGGAGGAAAAACCTCCTTCCGGCCCGATAGCTATCGCCACCGTTTCTGGATATGTATCAAGATACCCGTGGAGGCTTTCCTGTGCAAGGGGCAGATGATGAAACAAAAGACCCGCCGCGCCGCTTTTTCCGGTCTTCATCTGTTCCCAGTACGAGAAAAGTCCGTCCATCGATACCGGCGGATGAATCTCTGTCGCTACCGCCGAACCGCTCTGCTGTCTCGCTTCCCTGATTATACGCCGCCAGCGTGATAATTTTGGATTGTCAGACAACCTGTGGTTGTCTGACAACCTCTGGTTGTCTTGAATTTTTTGCCTGTCCGCCCCGGTGATTTTTGCGGCGGAAAATTCCGACACAAACGGTACTATCTCCGCCGTTCCTCCCTCGGCGGCCTGCCTGACAATGAGGTCCATTTTATCGCTCCTGGGCAATGCCTGCAGCAAAATGATCGGCGGCAGCGCAGGCAGGTGTTTCTCCCGGTTGCAATTGTTGTGGGATATTTCGCCAACGAGTGTGCGGTTGTCAACCGACAGTACCCGTACCGAAACCTCGCCGCCGCCGGGAAGGAGGGCAGGGAAGTACTCGCCGGGAGCAAGGCGGCGTACACTGACAAGATAGCGGTAATCGCCGCCTTCAAGCCGCACACAGCCGTTTCTGTCGGGAGCGGCCTCGAGAATAAATTGCTTCAAGTTTACGAAGCCAGCGCCAGATCCCCGGCGGCTTCTTCCTGCAATGCCCTGAGCGTCTTGGTAGTTTGCATAAGCTGGCGGAAACTGCCGCCGTTGAGGATATTCACCGCCTCCTGAAGCTGTACATCGTACTCAAGGTCGTAAACCGGGGCAATGGTCGTCCGGTTTTGCTCGTTGCGGATAAGGCGTTTGAGCAGGGTAAAGTCAAGGCCGTATTCCCTTTCCAGGGATCGGGCGAAATTGTCGACCTGTACGGCGGTAGCCTGCGGGCTTGCGCTTACGAAAGACGGAATCCTGTTGTCATTGATCAGCCTGTTGAGGTGTTCCGCATCGTCTTCGGTAAATTCGGGAAATTCCACCAGGCGATCGGGGGGTATGCCGATTTTGTCGATGTTTACATCACTGGGCGTGTAATAGCGGGCGGTGGTGATCTTGAAACCGGCGGTATCCAGAGGATACACCTGCTGAACGGAACCTTTGCCGTAGGATTTTTCTCCCACAAGGTATGCCCTGCCCCGATCCTTCAGCGCCCCGGCGACAATCTCCGAGGCGGAAGCGGATCCCCTGTTTATCAGCACAACGACCGGAATGTTGTCGCCGACAATGGGTGTTCGCCGTGTATTAAACACCTGATTTTCAGACGGTATTCTCGATTTGGTGCTGACCACAACCCCTCCATCAAGGAACAGGCTGGAGGTGTCTACCGCCGACTGTAAAAGGCCGCCGTAATTGTTCCGCAGATCGAGGATTATGCCGTTGTAGTTTTTCGAACGGAATTCGTTAATCGATTCGGCGGCGCGATCTGCCGTCATGGGGGTAAAGGTCAGAAGTTTGAGATAGCCGATATTCCCAATCATCGCATGTTTGATTGTAGGAACTTCGATGATGGCGCGGGTGAGGCTGACAGGAAATTCAAGCCGCTCCCCCCGGCGTATCACCAGTTCGATCACTACTCCCGGTTTTCCCCTTAGCCGGGCAAGAACCTCGTCCAGGGAAAGTTTGTCGGTAGGTTCGCCGTTAATCGAAATTATCAGGTCACCGGGGTTAATTCCCGCCCGCCAGCCCGGGGTATCTTCAATGGGGGAGGCTACTTCAACATAGGGCGGCTTCCCGTCCGGCCTTTCGCCGATTGGCTTGGAAATATACAGTCCTACGCCGCCAAAAGAACCCTGGGTGGTGTCATTCAAATCCTTCATCTCCGATTCCGTCAAATATACCGAATAGGGATCCTGCAGGGCGTTGAAAATGCCGGTCATAGCTCCTTCAAAAATCACCTTGGCATCAACTTCCTCCACATAGTGCCGCTGGATAAAATTGAACACCTGCTGGATAGTATCCGTGTATCTGCGGGTGTTTCTCTGGGCATTTTCGGTCTGTCCCAAAGTCTGGGCACCGCCTTCCCGCACCTGTGCAAGAAGACCGGGAACCGAGACAAAGGCAAACACAATGCACAGCAGCAGAGTAGATGCAATCCATATCCATGAAAGGGGTATTATTCGCCGCGGTTTTTTGTTATCGGCCTGAAAACCGGAATCGTCCATTTCTTTCTCCTATTGCTATATTATCGGATAAAACGGGAAATTCTGCTAGTCCAGGCTTGTTCTGCAGCGGGGTGTTATGCTCTGTCCGCAAAGTGACCGGCCATGTGGACAGACACTAATTAACCTTAAAGCGGGAGATTTCGGCGCTCAGGTCATCGACATTGCTTTGATTCTCTTCGCTGATTTCCTGTACCCTCGTAACGGCGCTGGAGATCATTTCCGCGCTTTCTGTCATTCCGCTCATTCCTTCGGCAACCTCGCCGCTAATCCGCTTGAGGTCGGCGCTTTGGTGCATTACTTCTTCGCTTTCCTGTTCTATTTTGGCCGAGGCTCTCTGCACCTCGTCGGTTACGCTGTTTAGGCGTGTAATGGCTTCCAGTATCTGCCGGCTGCCGGTTTTTTGTTCTTCCATAGCGTCCCGTATCTGAGTTTCCTGATTCGAAACCGTTTCCACTTCCTTCTCCATAACATTAAAACGTTCCAGTACAATGCCGGTGGATTTGGTTATGGCGTCAATTGAAGTCTTGATTTTTTTAAGTACGGCGCTGATGGTCTTGGACTGTTTTCCGGAATTTTCAGCCAGCTTGCGGATTTCGTCCGCCACAACTGCGAATCCCTTCCCCGATTCCCCGGCGTGGGCCGCTTCGATGGCGGCGTTCATGCTCAATAAATTGGTCTGGCTGGCGATGTTCTGCATCACCGAGTTGATCTCCAAAAGACCCTCCGATTCGCGGGCAACCTCCTGGATGTCCTGGGAAACTTTTTGCAGATCTGTCCGTCCGGCGCCGGAGGAAGCGGCCAGTGAATTGATGTTCTCCGTGTTTTTTTCCAGTGTTTCGGTTACCGATCGGATGCTTGCCAGCATTTCTTCTATGGCCGAAGATGACTGGGCTACGACCTCTGCCTGCGTAGCAATATGTCCGTTCAATGTGTCCAGACCTTCGTTGATCCGTTCCGTTGAAGCGGCCGCAATATTTGCCTCTTCCGTCTGGTTTTGAACCATTCCCCTCATATTCTGGACGGTTTCGTCGATCCTGGCGATGGCATTGGCGGTTTCATCCATGGTGCTTTTCAGTTCGTCACTGGTGTCCGTAAGGGCAAAGGTTTTGCCCTTGATCCCCCTGAGCAGTTCACTCATCCTGTCAAAAGTCAGGTTGAAGAATTCCGCCAAAGTTCCGGTTTCGTCTTTATGCTTGATTTCAAGCCGCCGCGTCAAATCCCAGTCACCGGAAATCTGGTCGAGTGTTGTGACCATTATGTTCAGCGGTTTAATCAGGCCGGTGATGAACAGATAAAAAATAATAAAAGTAACGGCAATAATAATAATCATCGCCAAAAAGAGATAGGTCATATTGGTATTGAGATAATCGGCAAGGGTAAGGGGAATGATGGCGGCGATATACCAGCCCAGGGCGGGAACTTCTGCCACTGTGACTTCACCCTGCCGGACTGTAAAACTATGTGTCTGGCCGGGTGAAAGGTCTTTTGCACGGCGCAGCATCTGCGCTCCGGTATCACCAAGGAAACTGTCTATCGTCGTCTTGTCGGCAACAAGGTTTGTGTCTCTGGCACCGGTTATTTCTCCTTCCCTGTTGAAAAAGTACAGGTCGGCTTCACCTGAATAGTCCCGGTATATGGAATCAATAAAGGAAGAAAGGTTAATGCCCGTTCCCAAAATGCCGATGGGTTTGCGCCCTGAATTAAAAACGGGCGCGTTGATCCAGAGGTTCGTTACGTTGAGGTTTGGATTGTAGTTGATGTTGAAGTTGTATTTTTCCGTTTCGTTAAGCGTCATCAGGTACCAGTAGTTGACCGGGTCTGTAACATCAAGGTCAAAGGGATCAGCATCGTCAGAATAGAATTTATGATCGATATCATTAACCCAAAAAACGGAATTTCCCTTGAATGCGCGGCGGTATCCGACGATCTCTTCAAAGGCGATTTTTTCAAGATTGGGATCGGCGGGGTTCATAAAGTAGTTCTGTATCAAAGGCGAATCGGCCATTTTCATGGCAATGGCAATCTCGGCTCCCACCGATGATTCAAGTTTTATTCTTTCGATTTCGGTCATTCTCCGCAGATCGCTTTCCTTGCCGCTATGGACAATCTGCCGCATAAAAATAATAAAGGCCGCACTGCCGCCGATAAAGAGTGTCAAAAATAAAGTTATTGAGAATGCGAGGAATCTGCGCTTGATTGAAGTACGGGTAGACAAATCCGCCTCCTTTTTTTGTAATTGTAGCACAGGACTCTCTTATCTGCCAGCGGATTTTATGCAATACTGAGGCGGATAGTCTATGTTTACATTCTGCCCCGCATGTGCGTCTGATAAAATAATTTTTTCCGGCGGCAATTCGTTTCGCTGTCCCGGCTGCGGTTTTGTGTATTACCACAACACAGCCGCCGCTACCGGCTGCATTATCAGCGTGCCGGAAGATGCGGGCGGCGAGCGCCTGCTGTTTCTCGTGCGGGGCAGGCAGCCGGCAAAAGGCAGACTCGATCTGCCCGGTGGTTTTGTTGATCCCGGCGAAGGTGCCCTTGAAGGACTGTACCGGGAGATACAGGAAGAGATTGGCTGGTCGCCGCCGGTTCCCCCCGGTGTGCCGCTTGCCGGTGTATTTACCCTGTTTGCCTCGTTTCCCAATGTGTATCCGTACAGGGGCATTGACTACAATACCTGCGATTTGTTTTTCCACCTGCGCGCACCGGGCCTGCGCGAACAGGACCTTCGTCTTGAAAAAGAAGAGATTGCAGCAGTCCGTTTTCTGCGGCCGCAGGATATTGACTTTGATGAGCTTGCCTTTGATTCCACCCGCCGGGCTGTAAGGGAATATCTGGCGTATTGACTATTTTTGGTTTTCTTATCATTTTAGAATCATGTATCACAGTGCTCCATGTAAAGACATGGCAATTTTTGGCGAATACCGCACAGCTGCAGAAGCTTTGTTTCCGCAGGGTGATTTTTCGCACAGCGGTATCCCTGCCGATCTCGCGGCAGCAGCCGGTTTTGCCGAAGTATTGGGAATAGACGCCGATTATCACCGGTTTCTGCATGTAAAAAAAGATGCTGACCGCATGAAAGAATTTCTGGGGCATTTTCAGAATAACCTCGATCTTCTGATACAGAAAACATGGGTTGAAAAAGCAGACGAGGAGCGCAAGGAAAAACTGCAGGATGATGTGCCGCCGTTTATATCGTTTATTACGCAGGAAAATTTTCCGCAGGCAATTGAAGAATTCGGCGCGATACTGGAAGAACTTGCCTACCTCTTTTTCGGAACGCAAAGCAACAAGGACGATTTTACCGAATATACGTTCCGCATCGACACGCAGATGGGGCTGTTTTGGTGGTATGGATCACAGCTTGGCAAACTGAAACAAACAAGCGATGACGAATTCCTGTGGGCGGTTTTGCTTATAGGCATCTGTTATCTGACAAACTTTTAGGAAACCGATGATTACGCTGGATGACCCCGCTCCGGACAGCACAGAAAACACCGGCTTAAACTTTATCAGCGAATTTATAAAGGAAGACCTTGCATCCGGCCGGTTCGGCTATGTGCATACCCGTTTTCCGCCGGAACCCAACGGCTGGCTGCACATCGGCCACTGCAAGGCCTTTTACATCGACTTTAGCATGGCGGAACGTTTTGACGGGAAGTGCAACCTCCGTTTTGACGACACCAATCCCGAAAAGGAAAATATTTCCTACGTCGAGGCGATCAAGCGCGACATCAAATGGATGGGCTACGACTGGGAAGACCGGGAGTATTACGCATCGGATTATTATGAATACCTGTACGATCTTGCCGTAAAGATCATCAAAAAGGGAAAAGCATACGTTGACGATCTTTCCGACACGGAAATGAGCGAGTACCGCGGCACGGCTCGAACCGAAGGTTCGGGCGCCGACAAAAACAGCATAACAGGCGAACCTTCGGTTCGCACGACGCCCCCGGGCAGAAACAGCCCGTACCGCGACCGTTCCGTCGAAGAAAACCTCGACCTCTTTGCCAAAATGCGCGGCGGCGAATATCCCGACGGGGCGAAAACCCTGCGTGCCAAAATAGACATGGCCCATCCCAATCTGGTAATGCGCGATCCTGTGATGTACCGTATACGCCGCGAAAGCCATTACCGCACCGGCAATGACTGGTGCATCTACCCGATGTACGATTTTCAGCATCCGCTGTCCGACGCGAAGGAGGGGATAACCCATTCCCTGTGTTCGCTGGAATACGAGATACACCGGCCGCTGTACGAGTGGTTTATCCGCGAGGCGGAGGTATTCCCCTCACGGCAGATCGAGTTTGCCCGCCTGAACCTGAGCCGCACCGTGATGAGCAAGCGCTGGCTGTTGAAACTGGTGCAGGACAAGTACGTTTCCGGCTGGGACGATCCCCGCATGCCCACCATTGCCGGCCTGCGCCGCCGGGGCTATACGCCGGAGGCGATCCGCAGCTTTGTCTCTCAGATTGGCGTCGCCAAGACGGACAGCATGGTAGACATCGCCTTTCTGGAATACTGCCTGCGCGAAGATTTGAACCGGCGGGCAATGCGGGTAATGGCGGTGCTCAAACCGCTCAAACTGATCATCGAAAATTGGGACAGCAGTAAAACCGAAGAACTTGAGGCGGTGAACAATCCCGAAGATCCATCCGCCGGAACGCGCCGTATAACCTTTACCCGCGAACTGTGGATCGAGCGGGACGATTTTGAGGAAACGCCGCCGCCCAAATACTTCCGGCTTTTCCCCGGTAATGCCGTACGGCTGCGTTACGCGTATATTGTCACCTGCACCGGTTTTGACAAGGACGCAGACGGAAACGTCACCGCCGTTCGCTGTACCTGCGACCCCGAAACCAAAGGCGGGAATGCGCCGGATAACCGCAAGGTAAAAGGAACAATCCATTGGGTTTCCGCCGCCACCGCCGTGCCGCTGGAAGCCCGCCTGTACGACTACCTGTTCAGTGTCGAGCGTCCGATGGATGCCGCCCCCCGCCCCGACGGGGCACCTGGCAGCCAAGGCGAATTCACCGACAACATAAACCCCCACTCGCTGGAAGTAATCACCAATGCCTGGGGCGAACCCTGCCTCGCCAATGCCGCGCCGGGGGATCGTTTCCAGTTTGAACGGCTCGGCTATTTTGCCCGCGATCCCGACACCGGCGCTGATGGGCGGCCTGTCTTCAATAAAACTATCGGTCTGCGGGATACCTGGGCCAAAATAGCGAACAAGTAGCACCAGGAACTGCCGGTCTCTGCCTAAAACTCTTGTAAAATAGCCGGGATTGTAGTAAAACTAAGTAATGGCCTTTTTTAAGGAAATTCGCAAAATCTATCATGGCCACAAGCTGAATTTGTTTCGTCTTGCGGTCATTTTGTGCCTCTGCGGGGCGTTTTTAACGGGTTTTGCAGGTCCCGGCAGGGGGGCAGTCCGCATTTCTGCAGCACAAACCGGATTGGGAGGCGGTGCTTATCCAGAAACGGCAATTAGCGAGGAACACATTGCGGCGGCGTGGTCTATTGAAGCGGGGATGCTGGAACCGGAATCCTTTTCCAAGCCCCGGACATTGCTGTACAACAACTACGCGGTACAGCAAGGCGATATGATCGGCAATCTGGCAGAGAATTTCGGCCTGAACCAGGATACCCTTATTTCGATAAACGGCATAAGAAATACACGGCGCATACAGATTGGACAGGTTTTACGGGTCCCCAACCAGGACGGCATAATGTACACGGTGAAAAGAGGCGATACGCTGCAGACCATTGCCGAAAAACAGGGATCGGATGTCGAAGCAATCCGCTTTGCAAATGAACTGTTTTCCGATACGGCGGTAAGCGGCAGCGTGCTGTTTATTCCCGGCGCACGGCTTGACTGGGTAGAGCGGCAGGAAATCAACGGCGACCTGTTTATCTGGCCGACCTCCGGTTACATCACATCGTCCTACGGTTACCGCCGGTGGCCTTTTGGCGGCGGTAATGTCCGCCAGTTTCATTCGGGCATTGATATCGGCGCGCCCACCGGGGCTCCGGTACGGGCGGCAATGGCCGGCAGGGTCAGTTCCGTAGGCTGGGACAATGTACTGGGGAACTATGTCGTAGTCAGCCATCATTCCGGCTACCGGACAATGTACGGTCACATGAGTACGGTCAGGGTAAAGTCGGGGGCTTATGTCGGTACCGGCGAGCGCATTGGCGATGTCGGCAGTACCGGCCTCAGCACCGGTCCCCATCTGCACTTCACCGTCTACAAAAACGGCGTGACGGTAAACCCCCGCAATTTAATGAAGTAGTTAGTGTCTGTCCACAAAGTTCGTCAACTTCGTTGACGCAGTTACTTTGCGGACAGACTCAAGTTAAATTTCCCCGGTAAGCTGTTTGTAAACGCTGGCCTGCAGGCCAACAAAAACAAAAATCATGAAAAGGGACAGAAGAAACACCAAAAACACCATAAAGCCAATAGCGTTCTCATCTCCCGTCGCCCTCCCAATTGCCACCAGGATTATCATGACAATAAAAAAGAACAGACCCACCAGGAAATAAATACCGAACATTTTCCCCTTGTAGCCGTAGGTACAGTTGTTGCTCAGGGTCAGCGCCTCGGCGGGATTTTTCCCTTTGTCAACGACCAGCAGAATCGCCATACACCACGTAAGGCCGATCACTATGCCCGGTACTATAAAAAAAACCAGACCAACGCCGGTTCCTGCCGCGATCAATCCCATGGTAAGAAAAAATTCTCCCATATATTTACGGTATTTGGGGTTGAATATCTCGGTCATGGAAATGGGCTCGCCCCTGCTGGCCTTGGCAACAATACCCACCGAAAGCGCAATTGTCGTACCCACATTGAGATAGGGAATCCACAATGTTACAGCCCAGAGCAGGACATTCACCAGAATTGGCCCGATGTTTTTTGCTCCGATGGCGATGCCTTCCTTAATTGTGGGAAAAACCGCCAATTTCTTTGCCATAACCGTATCAGACATTTCCGCCTCCATTGGTATTCTGGTAAAAAAACTGATAGTATGCTAGGTATGTCCGGCGCAGGAGTTCTCCTTATCCTTTTGCTGATTTCCTCGATTCCCGTGATAGCGGTGTTTATGTGGTTTCGTTTTGAGCGTTTCCCGTTTTCCATGACGAGGTTTTCCTCCGCTCTGCTTGCCGGGGCAGGATCGTTTTTTCCCGCCCTCTTACTCCAAAACATCCTTGCCGTGGAAGGCGGTATCTTCAGGGTTACCGGCAAGTGGAGCCTTGTTGGTGAAATTTTTGTCCGCATCGCCCTGACCGAAGAACTCAGCCGGCTTTTGGTACTGGCTGTCCTGTTTTTTGCAGCCCGCCGCCTGAGCCGGGCCGGGCAGATTGACCAAAATCCCGGCAATGCCTCCGTTTCTCCCGCCGCTATGGCCGGAGCCTCGGGGCTTATCGCCGGTCTCGGCTTTGCCATACTGGAAAGCACAGTCTACGGCGCTTCAAATCCCGGCAATGCCCTGCTTCGGGCTTTTACCGCCGCCCCCCTGCACGGCGCCTGCGGCTTTCGTGTCGGCTCCTCCATTGAGATATGGCGGGAAAACCATCTACAGGCGGTTTTTCGTTTTCTCAGAGCGGTTGTTATTCATGGAGTCTACAATTTCATGCTTCTGATTCCCGGTATTCTTCCCCCTATTGCCGCCATTCTGATTGCCCTCAGTGCCCTTGCCACTTCGGTTGTGACAATTCGCAGCGGAATGCGGGGCGAATAATATCCCGCCATGGAGGCAGATTTTCCGCCCCTTGCGAATTCCGGTTTCAGGTGATACCATCTAGCTAATGATTGACAGGGTGTTGATTGATACTCTCAATTTAAACTCGCGGGATTTTGCCATCCGCTGGAAAGACACAATCAGAAAAAATCCGCAGCTTAAACATTATAACGACATGGACGATGGCACATTAATTGAAGAAGATATGCCGTTTTACCCCCTTTTGGCGAGAACTCTGGACCGCGGGCTTGACCGCTCTCTCGTGGGAGATTTTTTTGTCAAACAGGGAAAAAACAGGATGCGCGGCGGATTCCCCATTTCCGAGGTGATCTTTGCCCTTAACCTGGACCAGGAAATGGTTATCGAATATCTAATGACCGAATTCGCTCCGGAAAACCCCATGAGGATGTATCAGTCGATGGGGGCGCTGACACGGGTGGCCGAATTTTGCCTCATGGGCAGTTTCTATATTTCCAAAGGCTTTCTTGAAGAAACCTATACCCACATGAGTTCAAGCAACAAGGTTTCGGAAGATTTCCTGAAACAGTACTTTAAGGATGACTTTTTCTTCAAAAAAGATTAAGAACAGTCTGGGCGGAGAATCATGGAAGCGCTGGAAATACGAACAATCTTTACCCTGAGCATATTCGGCATGAAGGTACCCATAACCGAGACAGTAATCGTCTCCTGGCTGGTTATGCTAATCCTTGTCGCCGCTTCTCTTATCCTTACCCGCCGGCTAAAGGAGATTCCCGCCGGCCCGCAGGCAATTCTGGAAACAGCGGTGGAATTTCTCAACAATTTTACCAAAAATCAGTTCGGTCCATTTGCGAAGGTTCTTTCCGCCTATATCGGTACATTGTTTCTGTTTCTATTGGTTGCCAACATTATCCCTGTCCTTTCGCCTCTGGAAGTAAAAGCCTTTGGCCATGAATTTGTCCCCCTCTTTGTGATACGGCCGCCGGCCAGGGACATTAACGTAACGGCGGCGCTGGCGACCGTTTCGGTTCTGCTGATGCTGGTCTGCGGCTTTGCGGCAAAGGGCGTTAAAGGCTGGTTCAGGGGGCTTTTGCATCCGATGCCCATGATGCTGCCCTTCAATATAATGGAATACGCTACGCGGCTTGTTTCGCTGGCGCTGCGGCTGTACGGCAATATTCTGGGCGGTTATGTGCTTATGACGATGATCGAAGGGCTGTTTCCCGTCGGTCTGCCGATGCTCGCATCGCTGTATTTGGATTTTTTTGACGGAATGATCCAGGCGGCGATTTTTGTGTTTCTGACCAGCCTCTATATTTCAGAGGCTGTAACAATACATGCGGAATGACATTCAAGAGAACCCGGTTGGTTCTCTTGAATGTCCTGCAAAATACATAGTATTTTGCATTTTTATAAGGAAGCAATTCGAACACTGAAGTTTCCGAATTGTATTTCAGGAGGTTGATAATGGATTTGAGTGTATTGATCGCGATTGGCGCAGGAATTGCAGTGTTCACGGGTATCGGGGCAGGCATCGGCCTGGGAATTGCGATTTCGGGTGCTGCACAGGCCATATCCCGCCAGCCCGAGGCAAGCGGAAAAATTACGCCGATATTTTTTGTCGGTGCGGCGCTGGCAGAATCGACGGCCATCTACGGGCTGGTCGTAGCGATTCTCCTAATCTCCCGCCTGGGGTAGTCCGCGATGCTTGATTTTTCCGTCACTTTTATCATTACCATCGTCAATATTGCCATTCTGACTTTTATTCTGCGGGCATTATTGTTCAAGCCGGTAACAAAATTTATGGCGGAACGGGCCAAAAAGATTCAGAACAACATCGCCGAGGCCGGAAAGGACAGGAGCAGTGCGCAGAAACTGTTGGCGGAGTACCAGGCAAAAGTCAGGGACGCAAAAGACGAGGCGAATGAAATAATTAACGCCGGCCGCAAAAATGCCGAGGCGGAGGCGGCGAGAATCATCGCCGAGGGGAAAGCCCAGGCGCATGAGCTGACCGAAGCTGCCCTCAGACAGATAGAGTCGGAACGGCAGGCAATGGCAGCACAGTTCAAACTGGAAGCCGCCGCCCTGATAATGGCAGCTTCCGCCCGCCTGGTGCAGCGGGAACTTTCCGGGGACGATAACCGCCGTTATGCGAATATGCTGTTTGACGAACTAAGCGCCCGGAAAGACGGCTTATGATGTTTCACGGAAACCGCTGGGCTGCCGCCTTTGTTGCCCTGGCGGATGGAAAACCAGAGGCATTTGCCTGCCTGAAGGCGCTGGTCCCTGCAGTGAAGGCAGCGCCCGGAGCCCTGTTTGGCCGTCCCGCTTCCCGGCGGCTGGAAAAACTCCTGGCAGAATGCGCGGATGCCGCAGGCATTGCACAGCCTGCCGTGACATACGCGATACGATTTATTACGCTTCTTGTAGAGAAAAATCTTTTCAGTCATATCGATTCGATTCTGCATAAGATTGAGGAACGCTTTAATCAACAAAACGGTATACTGGCTGTTACCGCCGAATCGGCCGCTCCCCTGGATAGTGCTTTTGAGGATGAACTTAAACGGAGGCTCAGGGAATACAGCGGTGCGGCGGATGTTACATTGAAATCTCATCTGGTCCCTGAACTGCTGGGCGGCTATCGGCTCCGGTTCGGCGGGTATTATATTGACGCAAGCCTGAAAGGGCAGATAGAAAGCATGAAAGCCGGCCTGGAAGCGGCGGCGCTTGCCCCGGTCCAGGGTGTTTAACAGATATTGGTAATAAGGCGGTGAGAACAGAACATGGCTGATTATAGCGATCTTACCAGAGTCCTGCAGGAACGGATTGGTTCATGGGAAGGAAAAGCCACATCCGGCGACTCTGGTTTTGTTGTGCAGGTGGGCGATAGCGTCGCCACTGTGTACGGGCTGGACAGGGCAATCTACGGCGAACTGCTGGAATTTGCATCCGGCGCTACGGGGATTGCCCTCAACCTTGAAGAAGAATATGTCGGCTGCGTCCTTTTGTCCGGCGAGGCGCTCGTTAAGGACGGCCAGGAAGTAAAGGGAACGGGCAGGGTAGTATCGGTTCCTTCGGGTGAGGGGCTGTTTGGCCGGGTAATAAATCCCCTGGGCGAGCCGGTAGACGGCAAGGGGCCGATCATCGCAGAAGAATGGCTTCCCGTAGAATCTCCCGCCCCGCCGGTAATCGAACGGGGCAGCGTGAACACCCCTTTGCAAACCGGCATCGTTTCGGTCGATGCGATGATCCCCATCGGGCGGGGCCAGCGGGAACTGATCATCGGCGACCGGCAGACCGGCAAAACCGCCATCGCTGTTGATACAATAATCAATCAAAAGGGAAAAGATGTCCTGTGCGTATACTGTGCCATAGGCCAAAAGTCTTCTTCCGTGGCGGCGATCATCAGAAATCTGGAAAAACACGGGGCGATGAATTATACCTTTGTGGTGCTGGCCTCGGCCTCGGACTCGGCGGCCCTTCAGTACATGGCTCCGTACGCCGCCGTTGCAATGGCGGAGCATTTTATGCGCCAGGGAAAAGACGTACTGGTTGTATACGACGATCTTTCCAAGCATGCCGTTGCCTATCGTACGATCAGCCTCTTGCTGCGCCGCCCGCCGGGGCGCGAAGCCTTTCCCGGCGATGTATTCTATCTGCACTCACGGCTTTTGGAACGGGCGGCAAAGTTTTCCGATGTAAAAGGCGGCGGCTCAATTACCGCCCTGCCCATTGTCGAAACGCAGGCAGGCGACATTTCTTCGTATATTCCAACCAATGTTATTTCGATTACCGACGGCCAGGTCTTCCTGGATACCGAACTGTTTAACTCCGGTGTCAGGCCGGCCATAGATGTGGGGCTTTCGATAAGCCGTGTCGGCGGTGCGGCGCAGTCCAAGGCGATTCGCAGGATCTCCGGCCGCCTGCGGCTTGATCTTGCCCAGTACCGCGAGATGGCGGCCTTTGCACAGTTCGGCAGTGATCTGGACAAGGCAACCCAGGAAAAACTTGCCCAGGGCGAGCGGCTGATGGAAGTGCTCAAGCAGCCGCAGTATTCGCCGTATCCGCTGGAACAGCAGGTTGCGATTCTTTTTTTGGCAATCAACGGCTATCTGATGGATGTGAATGTTGAAAAAGTTGCCTCCTTCACCAAATCGTTCCTTGAATATCTGAAAAGCAATTACGCCGATCTGATGAAGGGCATCGGAGAAACGGGGGTTGTGTCGATGGGGCAGGAAGGGGAACTGCGTTCGGCGGTTGAAAAATTCAAGGAACGAAAACAGTAGGTTATGGCCAATTTGCGGGATGTGCGCCTGCGTATGCGGGCAATCAGGCAGACTTTGCAGGTCACCAGTGCGATGAACCTGATCTCAACGTCAAAGCTCCGCAAGGGACGGCGGGTGCTTGAGGATACCGAACCGTACTTTACCCGGATTCAAAAATCAATGTACGACATTCTCTCATGCGTCGATAACGTGCAAAGCGATTTTTTTCGCAAGCCAAATCCGCAGGCAGAGGCAAAATCTTCCCGTACGGCCATTGTAGTTGTTACCAGCGACAAGGGACTCGCCGGCGGCTACAATGCGAATATTTTTCATAAGGTAAACGAGCTGTGCGAAAAAATACAAAACCCCATTCTGATCCTTATCGGCAATATCGGTTACCGGTACTTTGCCCACACATCCCGTGTTATTCTTGAAAATTTTTCCTACCACTCCCGTCTTCCTACTGTGGAGAATGCCGGGGAAATCAGCGAGTTTCTCGTTTCGCAGTATCTATGGGGAATGTTTGACGAGGTGTATGTTGTGTATACACATATGTACAGCACAATTAAACTCCTGCCCGCTGTAGTTCAGGTACTTCCCCTGAATGCGGAAGAGATTCAGGCAGAACTGTCCAGCATGGGAAATGTGAAGCGGGTACAGCTGCACTTTGAATTTATTCCGTCGGAAAAAGAAGTTTTTGATGCGCTGGTTCCCCTGTACATCAAGGGGGTCATTTACGGCTGCATGATTGAGTCATACGCAAGCGAACAAAGTGCCCGCATGACAGCAATGGACGAGGCGTCCAAAAGCGCCGAAGATATGCTTTCATCTCTGCAGATAAGCTACAACCGCGCCCGGCAGGCGGGTATTACCCAGGAAATGTCGGAAATTATCGGCGGCTCAACTGCCCTGGCTGGAAAGTAAAAGGAGAATATAGATGGCAAATACAGGACACATAACGCAGATTGTCGGGCCTGTTGTGGATGTCCGCTTTGATGAAGGAAGGGTGCCCGCTATTCTCAACGCGCTTAAAGTGACTTCCACAGACGGGCAGGGTGTAACGCTGGAAGTGCTGCAGCACATAGGGGACGGCCGCGTGCGCTGTGTGGCGATGTCCGCCACCGAGGGACTGTCGCGGGGCCTTGCCGCCGAAGACACGGGCAAGTCCATCAGTGTGCCGGTGGGCAGGGAGGTGCTGGGCAGAATGTTCAGCGTCACCGGCGAACCCATTGACGACAAGGGAGCATTCAGCGCAGCGCAGTACAATTCAATCCACCGTTCTGCCCCGAGTTTCGATGAACAGCGCCCCGCAACCGATGTGCTTGAAACGGGAATAAAGGTAATTGATCTCATCGCCCCCTATGCAAAGGGCGGCAAGGTCGGCCTGTTCGGCGGTGCGGGCGTGGGCAAGACCGTTGTTATAATGGAACTTATCCGCAATATCGCCACAGAACATTCCGGCTACTCGGTGTTTTCCGGTGTCGGCGAGCGTTCGCGTGAAGGGGCAGACATCTGGAAAGAAATGATCGAAAGCGGGGTTATCGACAAAACCGCGCTGGTGTTCGGTCAGATGAACGAGCCGCCCGGCGCACGCATGAGGGTGGCGCTTGCCGGCCTTACCATGGCAGAACATTTCCGCGATAAGGAAGGCCAGGATGTGCTGCTCTTCATTGATAATATTTTCCGGTTTATCCAGGCCGGCGCCGAGGTATCCGCCCTTTTGGGGCGCATTCCCAGCGCTGTCGGCTATCAACCCACGCTTGCAAACGAGATGGGCGGCCTGCAGGAGCGGATCGCCAGCACATCAAAAGGATCGATTACCAGTATTCAGGCGGTCTATGTTCCCGCAGACGACCTTACCGATCCCGCCCCGGCGACAACCTTTGCCCATCTGGACGCAACCACCACGCTTTCCCGCAAAATCGTCGAGTTGGGCATATATCCATCGGTTGATCCGCTCGCCTCAAGCTCCCGCATCCTCGACGCGGATGTTGTCGGCGAGGAGCATTATTCTGTCGCCTTCAGGACCCAGCAGATCCTCCAGCGTTACAAGGAGCTGCAGGACATCATCGCCATTTTGGGCATGGATGAACTTTCCGCCGAGGACAAGCTCATCGTCTCAAGGGCGCGCAAGGTGCAGCGTTTTTTCAGTCAGCCCTTCTTTGTTGCGGAAAAATTCACCGGTATTCCGGGGCGCTATGTACCGGTCAGGGAAACCGTTGCGGGTTTCAAAATGATCCTGGACGGCGAATGTGATTCGATCCCGGAGCAGGCTTTTTACATGGCAGGCAGCATTAACGATGTGCTTGAAAAGGCAAAGCATTAATGCCTGTTCATTTTAACTTTGAGGTTCATACGCCCTATCGTCCTTTTTTTTCAGGCAGGGTGGAGTCAATTTCATTGATGCTCAGCGACGGCGAAATCGGCGTGTACGCAGGCCACTGCCCTTTTTCCGCGCCCGCCCTGAGCTGCATACTCCGCATAAAAGACGACAGGGGCGTTTTGCGCCACGCCTTTATCACCGACGGCATTCTGGAAGTAAAGGAACATAAAACCGTACTCATGGTGGACACCGCCGAGTGGCCTGAAGAGATAGACCGGGAACGCGCCCTTGCGGCGAAGCAGCAGGCGGAAGAAGACCTTGAGACATCCCTGATGAAATTTGAAATTGAGAACGCAAAGGCAAAAATCCGCCGCGCCGCCTTCAGGCTCAAGGCATACGAGCTGCGAAAAAAGGAATCCTGAGGCACCGCGGAAACTTGACACTTTCCGTTAATTTTAATAAAGTGAGGTTGTTCCAAAATGTCAGATTTTGGAACAACTACCGTTTAAAACCGCAGTTTTGCAGGCCGAAGGCCGAAAAACTGCAAAAGCTTGGTGATAAAATAACCAATTTTATCACCAAGCTACCGGGGCTGTAGCTCAGTTGGCTAGAGCGCTTGAATGGCATTCAAGAGGTCAGGGGTTCAATTCCCCTTAGCTCCAAAAAGATTCCAGCGAAGGCGATAGATTTATCTATCACAGAAAATTTCCAAAAACCCAATTAAATCCTCAGGAGCTAA
>Ga0082212_10001786_pt1 | contig 31712 bp, 30 predicted proteins | sample TergutNt197P3_FD_71548 | JGI IMG/M metagenome (GOLD analysis project Ga0082212, IMG submission 71548) | Neocapritermes taracua P3 segment gut microbial communities from Petit-Saut dam, French Guiana - Nt197 P3 | ecosystem: Host-associated > Arthropoda: Insects > Digestive system > Gut ...
CGCTTTTTCCTGTTTAGGCGGTCTGCCCCGCCGTGCCGATTTTTCCTGTTCGTCTCCTTTTTTCTCGGTCGAATTGTCTGGGTCCTCTTTTCCCTTTTCAGCGGTCTTGTTAACCGTTACGGTTTCCTGAGCAATCTCCGGATTTTTTTCAGCCGGTAAAACCGCCTCCTGTTCCGGCTCCGGTATTTCGGATTCTACCTCTGTACCTTCCAGACTTACTCCGCCGCATCCGCCAATGTCCGGCGCGGACGGTGTTACCTCCGGTACAATCCGAGTCGAAGGTGTACGAAAATATTCGTTTACACCTTGCCGATGCTCGAACAAAATCGTTCAATGCCATAAATGTGGCAATGGTACAGGCATATTGGGAAATCGGTAAAGAGATCACCGAAGCTATCGGCGAACGGGCTGAGTATGGAAAACAACTTTTGAAATTTTTATCTTTGCAACTGACTGCCGAATTCGGAAAAGGATTCACTGTAGCAAATTTGCGTAATATGCGTCAGTTTTTTCAGACGTTTCCGAATCGCTACGCACTGCGTAGCGAATTGACATGGACTCATTATCGAACGCTGATGCGTGTTGAAGAACAAGACCGACGTGATTTTATCTAAAGGAAAGTGCAGATTCTGGCTGGACTTCGCGACAGTTAGAGCGACAAATTAACTCGTTTTATTATGAACGGCTGCTTGCTACACAGAAAGAGCATCGACCAGAAGTGGCAAGCGAGATTCATAAACTTGAGCCAAAACGAGATGCTGATTACGTTTTGAAAGACCCATATATTTTGGAATTTCTTGATTTAAAAGAAAATGCCAAATATAACGAAAATGAACTGGAACAAGGTCTAATCGACAAGTTGCAAGAATTCCTACTCGAACTGGGTAAAGGCTTTTCTTTCGTGGCGCGCCAGAAGAGAATTACAACGGAGCATGGGGAAAACTATTACATCGATCTCGTTTTCTACAACTATATCTTGAAGTGCTTTGTTGTCATTGACTTAAAGGCTGGAAAGCTGACCTATCAGGATGTCGGGCAGATAGACTTTTATGTGCGGCTGTTCGATGAGAGAATTAAGCAAGCCGATGACAACCCCACAATCGGTCTGGTTCTTGTCACCGATAAAGACGAAAGCATCGTTAGAGCCTGTTTTAAATACCTCTGTGCCTTGTGCCTAACTATGGATGAACTAAAAATAATACACGCAGCTTAGCAGGAAAAACCCCTCAAATACCCGAGCTAGTTTGTCATATCTTGTTGCAACTCGTCTAAACTCTTTGATCCTGCCAAAGAGCATTTCTGCTTCGCTTCGGAGTTTGTATATTTCGGGATCATGCTCAATTGGCTTGAGGGTATTGGATTTCGCAGGCACGTTGAGGATCCCGCTGCGATCATGCACTGCTGCCCTAAGCAGCTCAGACAAATATGCCCTGTCTGCATTCAGAAACATTCCCATATACTCAGGCTGCACCGCCAATGCAGCAGCCTGCCCAGCATCGCTTGAAGCCGCTCCGCTCAAAGCATAGGCTATTGGCCTGCCGTCGCAGGAAACAACATGGATTTTCGTGCCGCTGCCGCCTCTGCCTGCGCTGATGCACTGCCCTATAGGGCCAGGCGAGCCTTTTCTTGCCCCAAAAGCGCTCTTGTGGGCTTTGCATGCGGTTGAGTCTATAGAGCATGTTTGCCCGTATGCAAATGCTGCCTTTCCCTGCCTTAGGCCTGAGATCGCTTCGAAAACACCCATAGCAAGCCATTTTCTGAACCATCCATACACTGTCTGCCAGCAGCCGAAGCGCTCTTTGGGCAAATCCCGCCAAGGCACGCCTGTTCTGGCAATATACAGTGTTGCCCTCAAGGCGTTTTCAGCCGGCATTCTCGGCCTGCCCCTGCCGCTTTCGCATGGCGGATCCATTGCGTTTATAATGCGAAGCGCCTCTTTCTCTTTTGCTGTGGACAGCCTGTGGCGCAGCTCTTGGGGCATTTCCCCTTTGCCCTTTTTGCTTGTTCTTGCCATTTAATATTGCCCTGGCTGCGGCAGAAATGCTATGATTGCTTAGGCGATTATTTCTTTATTAGTATGCAAGCAATCACCGCCAATGCTTAACTGCCGATAAAATGATTATCAAGCGTATGTTAAAGATCCAAAGAAAAACATCCCTAACCTAATGCAATACGCGAAGCAGCTTCGCGTGGAGAAAAAGGTTAAGGATTTGATTGGAGTGTGGCTGTAATGGCTGATATTGGCGCATCCGTGCTTGCTACACTAAAAAACAAGGCAAAAGCTTCTAGCATCAGCTATCAGCAATGCTTGCAGCTGTTTTTTCAGGAAGAGTTTTTGCGCAGGCTTTCCAAATCGCAGTATGCCGAAAACCTGGTGCTCAAGGGCGGGTTGCTCATCTATGCCCTGACCAATTTTGACAGCCGCGCGACCATTGATATTGACTTTTTGCTTCGCAGGCAGTCAAATGCTCTGGCGGATGTGGAGACAATCATACATGAAGTTTTGGATACCCGGACGGTAAACGACTATATTGAGCTTACCGCTCATGGCTTTGAGGAAATCTCGCCCCAGCGGAAGTATCGCGGTATCAGCGCCCAGATCATCGGAAAAACCAAAAACGTGCGCGTTCCTTTTAATATTGATATCGGTGTAGGTGATATTATTGTTCCGAAAGCCGAGCGCCGAACGTTCATTGAATAATAAAATAGTTGGAAACGGATGATACCCGCCACAGCAATGTGACGGCTATCGGAATGCCGAAGGAGGAAAGGGCGGCACTCAGGCAGAGTCTAGCTGCGGGAAACATTAACTATACTCAGGGATAGAGGAAGCAATGGGAACGAAACTATCTAGAATAGAGGAACTGTCAGCTAAAAACCCCAAGATGGCATTCACATCAATATACCATCTTATCAATGAAGAGCTGCTGCTCGAATGCCACAAAGAAATGCTCGGCAGCAAGGCAGCAGGAGTGGACAGTAAGCACATAAGCTGGCTTTATGCATCTGAGTGAAGCGTACAAGCAGTACTGCTTAGCAAAGATGATACTCTTTCTGGCCTATTTCCGGTAAGTTCCCTATGAAAAGATACCGCAAGCCGGGAAATGCTTTAATGAGCCTGCTGGCAGGGCAAGCATATGATTATTATAAAGATATAGTTAACCTCATTGCAAAATCCAGTATTGCAGCAATGCGCAAATAGCATTGCAAAATTATTCGGCATAAAGCATCTGTCTTTTGGAGCGATACAATGCAAGCAATAGCAATTCAAAAAATATATTCCAATATTTCTCAGATTGTCTCCTATAGTTACTGGCGCAGTCTTGAGTTGCTGTTGCTATGAGCGAATAGCTAAGCGTTCAGCGGCTCAAGGCTTATTTAGCTTTGAGCCGTTTTATTATTTAGGAGGTACTATTTTGGAAACATTAATTTTATTTGAGGCGATAAAACGCAGCGCAGTAGGTATTTTTTCGGAGGAAGGGTTGCAAAAGCGCCTTGCCAGGGGCAAACCTTTGAAAATAAAATTCGGCGCTGACCCATCCCGCCCTGACCTGCATTTGGGGCATTCGGTCCCCCTGCGTATGCTTCGCAAGTTCCAGGATGCCGGGCATGAAATTATTTTTGTCATTGGTGATTTCACAGGCATGATCGGCGACCCATCTGGGCGCAATAAAACCAGGCAGCCGCTCTCGTTTGAGGAAACCCGCCAAAACGGCGAAAGCTATCTTGAACAAGTGGGCAAAATTCTTGACCCTGCAAAAGCGCACATAGCTTATAATTCTGAATGGCTCGGCAAGATGGATTTCGCCGAAGTCCTTGAACTCGCCAGTAAATACACACTCGCGCAAATCCTTGAGCGGGATGATTTTGCTAACCGTTACGCCTCTAATCAGCCAATCGGGCTTCATGAATTGCTATACCCTCTCATGCAAGGGTATGACTCGATTGCCCTGCGCGCTGATATTGAAGTCGGAGGGACCGATCAGACATTTAATCTGCTTGTAGGGCGCGAACTGCAAAAAGACTACAAACAGGAGCCGCAGGAGGTCATAACGTTTCCATTGCTGCCCGGGCTTGACGGGGTTGAAAAGATGAGCAAATCGCTGGATAACTATATTGGCATTGGTGAAGCGCCAGAGATAATTTTTGAAAAGTGCATGAAAGTGCCTGATAGCATTTTGCCTGAATATTTTCATCTGACAACAGATATTGCAGCGCATGAGTATAGCGAATTATTAGCATCTGACATTCGGCAGGCGCATTTTGTTTACGCGAGGGAAATTGTCAGGCTATACCACGGTGAAAGCGCTGTTGCACAAGCTGAAAAGCGCTATTTTTCAATAGCTTCTGGAAATGCCCCAGATAATATGAAAACCATATCGATAACAGGAGGCAGAATTCTTATTGTCGAACTGCTTAAGCAAGCTGGATTTGCCATGTCCAACTCTGATGCGAGAAGGCTGATTGAGGGCGGCGGAATAAAACTGGATGGCGAAACGGTTAGAGATGCAAATTTAACAGTGGCAGGCGACTCTGTCTTAAGCAGGGGTAAAAATAAATTTGTGCAAATTCATTTCGTGTGATTCTGCTGCATCCGGACTGGCGCCGGTTTGCTAAACGGTGCATCAGGCATGCATACATTTCTTAATGCCGGCACCGGCGCGAGCCCCGGGCGCCTTGTGCCATATCTTCTAGGCCTTAACATCGGCAGCGCTAAGCGCTGCCATGATATGCATATTGGCTATTGATTTTCCCGGCCTCCCAAGAATGGGCATGGCAAACAGGGTAGGCTCCATCGTATGGCAACAAAGGCATTTCGGGCTAAGCCTGCTGCTTTGCGCCAACAGCTCAGATGCAAAGCAGCAGACGATCCAGCAAATATCAAAAAATTCTTATACTACTCCCTTATTCGTATGGCTTAAGGGGTTTAGCAGGGTATCGGTCGCTATAGACTCTGATATCAACCTGCACGCCACTGCCAAGGTTGCTGTAAATCAGCCTAATGCCGCTTTCTTCATAAGAGAAGCCTGCATAATCGGTTCCCCAGGCTTCTTCGGTTTCGGCCTTTGCAGCGACTAGCATAATATCATCCCATGCTTCGTGTGTGAGCTGTGTGCCGAATATATGCAGAAGCAAATCAAGCCCCCACTTGATAGCTTCATGTTCATCGCCATTTACAGCGTGTTTGCTGAAGTTATAAGATATGACTTGCGTAGTGTCCCCAGCCAGAACCTGATATGATATTCCTGCTGCTTTGGTGTCGCTATCGCTTTTATCCAAACTGAAAATCTCATCAGCGAGAGCGCCTCCGCGCTCCGGAAAGTCGATGCGCGTATTAGCAAAGCGCCCAGTGCCATTTAATATTTCACGAATGCTTGTTGTCTTTACGGGCAGGCATTCCGGCTCGTTGGCTTTGGCAATTTTTGAAACATCAATTGAGATTGCATTATTATCCTGCCCCTTGCCCTGTGGCTCCTGCAAGGGGGTTTGGCCTCTGGCGCATCCATATACACAGAGCATGGATATAATAAATAAAATATACGCTCTTTTCATCATTTTATTCCTAATTCTCTACTTGATGGCGGCTAAACGCAAAGAAGCTGATGAAAATGCTGGCCGCTACAGCAAGCACCGCTAATGCAATAACAAGGAATTGCATGGGAACAGCCTTTCCCAAAAGATACACAAGCTCAAGCGCTTGCCACTCGCCAACTGCCGATAAAACCCTTGTAGGCAAAAAGTTATATATCGTCTGGAATGCTGCACTGTTCGCAAACGCAAAACTGAATGTGGGCGCAAAAAGCATGATGCCCCCAATTAGCAGGCTTATGAAAGGGTTTTTGGAATATGCCGATATTATAATCACAACGCCAGCAAAGAAAACGGCGCCAAGAAAACTCGTGGCAACAGTAACAATTGTAATTTGCATCTGGTTGAAAGGGAAAGGGGCCCAAAACATCATCCAATCCTGCCAATAGGCCTCTGCGCCAGTTGTTGCGTAAATTCCGAATATAACGCAGACATTAAAAATTTGAATAGCGGCCCATGATAATGCAGCAAAAATGAATCCCGCTTTAAGCTTCGAATAAATCAGCCGCTTTTTCCCGTGTTTTGATGCCAATATAAGAGCGTCAGTCTTTGCTGAATACTCAGACGAAAAAAGTGGCGAAAGAGCAACCAGTATAATTAGCCCAATCGTTAAGGGGTATGTAGTGTGCATGATGCGCAGTTTTTCATACCCGTACTTATAGTTGTAGCGCGCTGTATAGCCATGCGACATGCGTGCATACATTTCCTCTGCCTTTTGCGCTAAAGTTTCGCCCTTCAATCCGGGATAGCGATCCCTGTAATCTTGCGCAATGACAGCGCCGGTTTTAGAAGCTGCTTGATGAAAGCGCGAGGAAACTTCCATGTCCTCGTATTTTTGATACACAGGAGAACTCCATACCGATTCTTTCAGGTATATAATGTTTCCCAGTTCGGCAATTGCCTCGTCAGTGAATTCTCTGTAGTCTTCCCGCCTTATGCGCTCTTTTTCTGCATCTGGCACAAGATTTGCACAGTCATTTCTCATGGCTTTAACTTCAGCATTATATTTTTGGTGCCATTCAGTGGTTATTTCCCCTGCAAAATAAGCGCCCTCCTGCTGCAAGCGAGCTATATCGGTCTGAAAAGGCGAACGATATGCGCCAGTAGCGCATAAGCTTGGGTCCTGGCTTCCAAAAAGCAGCATGTATGCATTAAGTGCAATTACAGCAACAATCGAAACGGCGGTTATAGGCGATGTTAGCATCTTTTTTAGCTCAAGCCTCGTCAAGCTCATTTATATTGTCCTCTCTGAAAAAATAAAGGTATAGATCCTCTAAATTTGGCGGCGATTGGATTGCGCCGCCATATGGTTTTTCATCTGAAATAATCCGAAGCTCGACCTGCTCTCCGGCGTGGCGCAAATTGCTGACAGTATGCTTGCGCATAAGCTTTTGCGCATCAGCCGGGGGCACTGTGGCTGTCCATACCGAGTTTTGAATAGCGCTGCATATATATTCAGAGCTATTCCGCAGCGCAAGCCTTCCCTGTTTCATAATGATGATGTCGCCTGCTACATACTCAACGTCGGAGACGATGTGTGTTGACAGCAAGATGATTCTGTTTGCTGATAAATCGCTTATGATATTGCGAAACTTCGTTCGCTCCTTAGGATCAAGGCCTGCGGTTGGCTCATCCAAAATTAGTATGGCAGGATCATTTAATAAAGCTTGTGCAATTCCTATGCGCTGCCTCATTCCGCCTGAATATGTTTTTAGTTTTTTCTTGCGGGCATCGTAAAGCCCAACCATCTGCAATAATTCCTCGCTTCTATTTACAGCTGCTATCTTTGGCAGCCCCTTAAGGGCAGCAAGATATATCATAAAATCCCAGCCGGAAAAATTCGGGTAGTAGCCGAAATTTTGCGGCAAATAGCCAAGCAATTCCCTATAATGCTCGCCCATGGCGTATATGTCTGTTCCATCAAGAGATATACTGCCGCTGGTTGGGCGCAAAATGCCGCATAGCATGCGCATAAGAGTTGTTTTGCCTGAACCGTTCGCGCCAAGCAGCGCATGTATGCCGCAGCCGACGGCAGCTTCAAATTCGTCAACAGCAATTTTGCTGCCATAATGCTTTGAAAGTTTGCTTATGCTTAATTCCATGCTATATTGCCTCCATTTGGCATTGGCTTAAACAGCCAATAGATTTGTAGAGATAAGAAAATAGCTGATATAGCAAACGCAGATATCATAGCAAGCGCGCTAGTGCCAATAGTGAATACTGCCGTGGGGAAAGCATATACGATTGCTGCTGAAACAAAAGCAGCAAACTGTGCTGCATGGCGCCCCCTGATCTTTAGCAGCTGTATACATCCAAGGCTCATGATAATTGCGCAGTTATACGGAACGAGAGCATAAAGAATTAATGAAATAATTCTAAAATGCCATGCTCTGGCAAGCATGAGCACAAATAGGGATAGCATTAAAATATTCAGGCAACCAACAGCAACCAGGCGCACTAACAAAATGATGCTGCCGCTATTTTTACAGCTGCTCTCCAGCTCCGCCATTTCATACAGGCTGTCTTTTATAATTTCAGGCACTGCAAACAGTGCTGTTAATGGCGCAACATGAAACAGAATATTTTGCGCTGTCGCTAAATCAGGCTCTCGTGACATCATTAGTGACGAAGCAACAATAAGGGCCAGGAATTGTGTTGCCCACAGCAGCGGCGAAATATATTTGGCTTGCAAGCCCAGCAAGCCAAATATCGGCGTAGTTTCTGGAATGTGGCGCTCGATATATTCCTGGCCCATCGCTATTGTTTGCGTTATGCGCTTTTCATCCGGGCTCGGTATGCTTTCATCAGGGAAAAGCATGCCGATGCTTTTTTTATTCTTCATGCCCACCCTCCTTTTTATACGCCTTTATAAGTTTGTCAAGGCCTTGCTTAATCCTCGATTTGGCCGTAGCAACAGGAACGCCGGTAATTTGTGCTATGTCTTTTGCCTTCATATCATGGTAGTAGTATAGAATCAGCGTGTCCCTTTGAATATCGGGCAGAGAATAAAGCAATGAATTCAATTTTTTCTCTTCTTCTTTTTTTATTACAATGTCAAGCGGCTGCGGCTGCGGTGCCTGAAGCGTATCCATATCGCAATCAATTGCATGCTGATTTTTTCTCGAATAATCGTTACAGGCATTAATAGCAATAGTGAACAGGTAATTAAAAAATTTCCCTGTATAGCGGTATTTATGGATTGCCGCGACGACTTTTAGAAAAACATCCTGGGTTAAGTCGGCAGCAATGTTTTCGTCGCGCATACGGCGGTAGCAATATGAATAGATGCTCTGATAATGCTTTCTGACCAATGCGTCAAAAGCTTGCTGGTCGCCATTTATTACTTTTCTAACTAGAATGTAGTCGTCCGTTTCCGCTTGCCTCCTCTCGCCAAAATTTGCTTGTCTGATAGTATTAACGCAAAAGCAGGCAAAAAGATTTAATTATCAAAGTTTTTTTTCCTTCTGCTGCTTTTGGCTTTGCGCTAGCCTGGCACATGCAAGCTATATTGCTGTTTTTTATCAACTTGCCTCACAACAGCCTTATTGCGCAGCAAGGCTGGCCTTTGAACCACCACCTGGCGAAATTGCCCCAAACCTTGCCGCCCAGGCAGCCTTGCATGAGCGCTACAGCGGCAATGCGCGCTAAATAGGCTGATTTTATATTGAGCCATATTATAAAGCCAATTAAAACAATTGCCAACGCCTTTGTATGCGCTTTGCTTAAACTGCAAAGCGCAGCCTATTCATGTGGCCCAGCGTTTGCCTTTTCAAACACGCTTTATATATAAGCCTGCTATAATTGTTGTATTGAGGCTTAAGCAATTAATGGCATTTCATATCCGGTTGCAATTTTGAAGCTTTCGGCCTATATTGCCTACTCGCAGTACTAGTGCACAATGCCTCAATTGGCATGCCATCTGCTGATGCACAGCTTTGGCATCGGGGGTTTTTCAAGCAGCCGGATAAAAATCGTACAAAAAATTTCGGGAACCAAGAATTTGGAGGCCTAATGCTAAAACCTGAATTCACAGCTCACGCGCAGATAATACTCAGGCAAAACTATAAGACTGGCGAGCCTATAAAAACACTAACACCGCTTCAAGGCGGCGAATGGTCAGCAGCATATAAATTCAGTGATGGTGGCTGTGGTTATGTTTTGCGGCTGAGCCATACTCAAGACAACTTTTACAGGGACAGAATCGCTTCGCGATGGTCTTCGCCCGACCTGCCGATTCCGCAGATTATTGCGATAGGCAAGCATCAGAACCAGTACTACGCCATATCTCCGTTCTTTCATGGCGAGCCATTTGAAAAGCTGTCTGCCTCCAGCCTTGAACAGGCCATCCCACATTTTTTATCGATGATGGCCGCCTTGCAGTCAGCCGGCCTTGATGCAATGCAAGGGTATGGGACGCTAACCACGCAAGGAAAGGGTGCGTTTCATAGCTGGCATGAAGCCCTGCTTGATGTTAGCAATGATCATCCGGACAGCCTGATTCACGGCTGGAAAAAAGCATTGGCAGGGATGCCAACGGCAGAGCGCAAATACATTCGTTTTTATAAGCAGCTTACAAAATTGGCGCCCTACTGCCCGCAACAGAAATGCCTAATTCATGCCGACCTTCTCTACCAAAACCTTCTCGTGAATGGGCAAAAGATAAGCGCTGTGCTTGACTGGGGCTGTGCGATGATCGGCGACCCTGCTTATGACATTGCAATATTCTCATTTTTTGAGCCTTGGTATCCGGCTTTTGCGCAAACCAGGCTTGTTTTTAGGATGAAGCAAGCATATTTAGCGCAATCGCCAGGCAATATAGTGCATTTTGAGCAGAGAATGGCAGCGTACCAAATCCATTTGGCATTAGGCAATATCGCCTATTGCCTTTATTCTGATGGAAAGCACGATTGCAATGAGCATATAGACAGGCTTGAAGAAGTGCTACGCTCGCCTAACTGATAGCTGCTGCAAGGTTCGCGAACCTTTCTTTATTGTTTCACTATCTTGCAGGTCTTATGGAATTTAACAGGGTTCATAAGCAGAGGGCGATTTGATCTCATAAAATGTTAGCAGCCAGATTGCCCGAAAAGCTTCGCAGAAGGCCTCAGGCTTGAGAAGCAGTTGCGGTTTAAAAATTTTATACTTAACAGGGAGTATTTCATGGTAGACAAGCCAGCAAAACCTGAACTGAATATTATCGGCAGAAAGCCAAGGGTAGCCTTTGTCTGTGTGCATAATTCATGCCGCAGCCAAATAGCGGAAGCGCTAGGCAGGCTGTATGCCAGCGATGTGTTTGACAGCTACAGCGCAGGCACCGAATTGAAAGGCCGCATCAATCCCGATGCTGCAAGGCTGGTTAAAAAGCTCTATGGCATTGATATGGAGCAGAGCCAGTACAGCAAGCTTCTCGATAGCATTCCTGAAGCGGATGTTATTGTCTATATGGGATGCGATGCCAGCTGCCCAAATGCTAAAGCGCGCTATAGTGAGGATTGGGGCTTAAGCGATCCAACTGGCAAGAGCGATGATGATTTTATGGAAACCATCAGCCAGATCCAGGCCAAAATATTGGAGCTGAAGTCAAAACTGGAATAAATACTTTTCTTTGCTGCATCAGACAAACATATCCATTCCTTCCCCAGCCAGTAGCTGCATTACATGATAATAGGCGTTTTGGCGTGTTTGGCCAGCATTGCATGAATAAACTGATTAGGGTTTTTTTATGCAAGTGGTGTTTACCGTTGCATAGGCTTAAAGCAAATGCTCTTGCAGACAATAGTATCTGCTATAATTATTCATAGTTCTTTATGTTTTCATAAATAGCAGCAACATATATAGGCCGCCAAGCCTAAAAAATATACTTTTCTGCGCAGCAAGGCAACAGAAACCTGCGCGATCCATGGAAATTTAGGCAACTACAACATAATGGTAGGAAAATAGGCTATGATAGATTTAAACATTGTACTTTTTGATGGATTTGAAACACTTGATGCGTTAGGCCCAGCCGAAATATTTGGCAAGCTGCAAGATGAGTACACACTGAATTATATCTCAATTAATGGAGGCTCTATTATTAGCAGCCAGCAATTGTCAGTCAATACTGTTGCTTTTGCTGAAATAGACGATACTGGCATCTTATTAATTCCCGGTGGTATTGGAACAAGAAAGCTCGTTAATGACAGTGAATTTATAAGCGAGCTAAAGCGCTTGGCTAATAAGGCCCCTTATGTTCTAACAGTGTGCACAGGCTCTGCGCTTCTCGCAAGAACCGATCTTCTTAGCGGCAAAAGAGCAACTACTAATAAGGTGGCATTTGAATGGGCATCATCAAATGGGCTTGATGTTAAGTGGGCAAAAAAAGCCCGCTGGGTGGTAGACGGCAAGTATTATACTTCATCTGGAGTATCAGCAGGAATGGATATGGCACTAGGCTTTATTAGCGATATAAATGGAAATGAAACTGCTGTTGCTGTTGCCAGGGGCATAGAATATATATGGAACACGGATGCACGAAACGATCCCTTTGCATTGGAATAAGCAATTAAAAACAATGCTGCAATGCATTGCGCTTTAGCATTCCTGTTGCAGCAATAGATTATGGGAGATGTATTTTATGAAAAATAAGCTGCCTTGCAAAAGACTGTACAGACATTTATCAGCAGCAATGCTTTTTATTTTTGCTTTAGCTGTATTGCCACTGCTTGCATCAGCAGATGATTGCATAGTGTTTACAGATCCCAATCTGCAGCAAGCATTATTAAGAGAAGGCTTAGATGCCAATTCAGATGGAGAGATATCGATCAGCGAAGCTCTTGAGGCTATTGAACTGCGATTAATCGGCAGCGGCATTTCAAGCCTTGCCGGATTAGAGCACTTCACGAATCTTGAATACCTCGATATCAGAGACAACTATATAAGCGATTTATCGCCTCTTCTGTCTTTAGATCACCTGGGCGTGCTGTTATTGCATGGCAATACAATTGATTCTACGCCTTTAAGAAAGTGCGACGCGCAAATAATTGAGCTTATAAATGGCTTGCAGGACAGAGGGGTTATTGTTGAGGGCGCCGAAAGCCAAATTATCGATTACAACCCTGCCTTATTGCCTCACAGCCGTGTTTATAACGTGCTATTTGTTTATGTAGCCAAGATTGATGTGCTGGTCAAGCAAGATTGGGATAGCCCTGAAACCGGCTACTTCCATGAGCTATCCGGCACGGAGGTTCAGGCGTTTGATGAATACAGGCGCATGTTCGAGCTTTATGTAGAGAAGCTGAGCGATTATTCTGTGGACATCACAACAGCAAGCTACATTACCCAGGAGACTGTAACAGAGCTGGCTGGCTACCCGGGCGAATACAGCCTGTTTGCAGAAAACATTGCTGAAATACAAGGCATAGCAAATAGCTATGACAGCATTATTGTTTGCCTAATGCTTAATGACGAAATAGTTCCGCATACCCCCAGTGGATTGGGAGGCTTCTCCGCAGCAGGATATGGCGATGCGATGATTTATTTTCGTACAATAGAGGACTATGGCAAGACGCTCGCTGACGCAAGCGAAAATAGAAACCTGGAAACTCTAGAGGCTATAGTGCATGAGTTCTGCCATACCGTTGAGTATTACGCCAGTATTTCAGGACTTCCCATTTGGGAGTTTCATGATGCGCAGGCGTTTTACGGCCAAAAGCATTACGCCACTGAAAATAGCCATATAAATGCCATAGCAGCATATTTGCAGGGAACAGGCAATCCGAATGGCGATGGCACAAAAGGCATTACAAATGAAGTCTGGGAAAACCCGCCATCAAAAAAAAGGGAATTCGAAATTCTCAAGGCATTTGAGGCTTATAAAGGGCCAGGGCCTTGCACAGCAATCGTAAATGAGGATCTCAGCAGGTTTTACCGGCTTATGCAAAGTGGCAGCGAAATAAGCCCTGACAGCTACAGTGTATCAAGCACCGGAACTGCCACTATAATAACGCTTAACGAGAGCTATCTGAGCACTTTGGCAAACGGAACATACGAATTTCTCGCTGAATTTACATTCGGCTACTGTAAATTATCATTATCAGTAAAAACGGGCAGCCCGTTTACCGGAGACCAAATGCATTTGGCTTTCATTGCATTGCCATTAGCAGCAATGCTCGGATTATTATCTATATGCCTGAAAAAAATGCGAGAGCGCCAAACTTAGGCTTTCATCATACAGCGGGCTTTTTAATGCTAAGTTTGCATTACGGCAAAAATAGAGCTTGGCATTTTGAATTGTTTTCCGCATGTAACAAGTGATAGCCGATGCTTTCGCTTACAAAACTTAGCACAAGAAGCCGTTACGAAAAGCCGGCAGTGCATTCTCCTGAGAATATTTCTGGCCGATATAGATCGAATTGGCTGTAGTGGGATTTTGAGAGCGCCATTTAATGCCAGCAGCCAGCAAGCTCACATAAAAATATTCATGAAAATGCTAAAAGCAATTCCCAAACGCCCACTCATGCGAAAAAGCTGTTATATGCCATGGCTTTTGGACAAAATAGGGTGTATTTTTATGAAATCAAGTGTATGATGTTTTTTATAGCCGCATTGATGAAGCGGTAAAATCGAAAGCAGGTGCTAAAAATGGCAAACGTCCCACTTGGGCTTACAATTGCTGGAAGCGAAACTACTGGTGGAGCAGGATTGCAAGCTGATTTAAAAACTTTTGAAGAGTTTGGCGTTCATGGAATGGTTGTAATTACATGCATCGTTACCATGAATACACAAACCTGGGAACACGAAGTATCCATGGTCGCCATGGATGCAATAAACAAACAATTCGATACTGTCTTTTCCGGCGAAAAGATCAGCGCTGTAAAAACAGGCATGATTCCAAGTGTTGATCTAATACAGCTCTCCCGCGACAGAATCATTGACAGCGGCATTGAAAATATCGTTATTGATCCTGTTATGGTATGCAAAGGCGATATCAGCGAGATCAATATCGAAAGCTCTAGCGCACTTAGAGACATCCTTGTGCCTATAGCCACTGTTGCTACTCCGAACCTGCTTGAAGCTGGCGTGCTTTCCGGCCTCGGCGTTCTGGAATCAATTGATGATATAAAGAAAGCCGCGAAGATAATATACGAGTCTGGAGCCAAAAACGTCGTAGTAAAGGGTGGAGGCTCGCTTGCTGGCGACGAGGCTATTGATATAGTGTATGATGGCAAAGATTATGAAGTATTGAGCAGCCCTAAAGTATCGACCCAATACAACTCTGGCGCAGGATGCTCGTTCTCAGCAGCTATCGCATCATGCCTTGCTAAGGGAATGCCGGTTAGAACAGCGGTTGCGAAAGCCAAACTGTATGTTAGGGATGCGATTGAGCACGGTTTTTCATTTAACGAGCACGCAGGAAGCGTTCTGCACAGCGCGAGCAGGGTTATAGAAGGAAACAGCCTCGCCTAGAGGCAATATTGTTATAAGCCATAGCAATTAATGCTATTATCAACTTGCTATGATTAAGCTTGAAAACATATGTAAGGCATTTCGTGTAGCAAAAAGGCAATCTGGCATGCGAAATGCTGTTAAGGCCCTCTTTTCAAGAGAATACGAAACAGTCAATGCCTTAAGCGATATCAGCTTCGAAATAGGCGATGGCGAAATGCTGGGATATATAGGCCCAAATGGAGCAGGCAAAAGCACGACGCTAAAAATCATGTGCGGCGTGCTTATTCCTGACAGCGGCTCATGCGTTATTAACGGCTTGACGCCATGGAAAGACCGCATAGAGCATGTCAGAAACATAGGCGTAGCCTTTGGCCAAAGGAGCCAGCTTTGGTGGGATGTGCCTGTTATTGACAGTTTTGAGCTGCTGCGGGATATATATAAGGTTAGCAGCTCTGAATACACAAAAAGCCTTGATGAACTAACATCTCTTTTAAATTTGGAGGAACTTCTTAAAACTCCTGCGAGGGCGCTGAGCCTGGGCCAGAGAATGCGCTGCGAAATTGCGGCTTCGCTCCTTCACAGCCCAAAAATTCTATTGCTTGATGAGCCTACAATAGGCCTTGACGCCGTATCAAAGTTTGCAGTCAGAAGCTTTATAAAAAAGCGCAATGCTGAGCATGGCACCAGCGTTGTCATAGCAACCCATGACATGGGCGATATTGAGGCTTTGGCTGACAGGATTTTGCTGATTGGCAAGGGGCGCATATTGCTTGATGGCTCTGTAAGCGATCTAAAGAAAAAATTCTCCAACCGCAAAACGGTATCAATCGAATACATAGGCAACCCGCCGAGCGCTTTTGAGGGTGTGAGCATTTTGCAGGCAAGGGAAAGCCATGCAGTCCTCTCCCTTGAGCCCGAGATAGTCAGCGTGTCGGATGCAATCAGCTTTCTTGCAGAGCAAACGAACCTCACTGACGTTTCGGTTTCAAGCATTTCAGCTGAAGAAATGGTAGCCAAGCTATATAGCGAGTACGGCATATGAGATCATATTTGGCTGTTTTTCGAATCCGCTTTATTGCAACGCTTCAATACCGCGAAGCAGCATTGGCCGGGATTGCTACCCAGGCAGCATGGGGCGCAATGGAGATTTTAGCTTTTGGCGCGCTATACCGCAGCGAGCCGTCAGCATTTCCAATGCTGTTTTCACAAACAGTGTCATATATTTGGCTCCAGCAGGCTTTCTTGACAATGTTTGAGGTTTGGTACTGGGAAAGCGATATCTCATCAGCAATAATAGATGGCTCAATTGCATACGAGCTTGCAAGGCCTCTTGATTTGTATGGCAAATGGTTCTGCCAGGCTTCTGCTAACCGCCTGGCCAGAGCGCTGCTTCGCTCGCTTCCAGTGCTTCTTTTTTCTTTGGCTGCAAAAGAGCCTTACAGGCTTACGTTGCCGCAAACCTTTGCTTGTTTTGGCATGTTCTTAATATCTGCGGCGCTGGGGCTTGGCGTCGTAACAGCGTTTTCGCTAATCGTGTATGCCTCACTGTTTTATACCATCTCGCCTTCCGGCATTAGGGCAATTATCTCCTCTTTGGCTGGCTTTCTGGGCGGGAGCATTATCCCTCTGCCGTTCTTCCCTGCCCCTGTCAGGGCTGTCGCTGAGAAGCTGCCCTTTGCCTGTATGCAAAACATGCCGCTTAGAATTTTTATTGGCGATATATACGGGCAGGAAGCAATTAAGGGAATCTTCTTACAGGCGTTCTGGCTGTTAGCCCTCGTTGGCCTTGGCAAAGCCTTTATTAGTAAAGCACTATCTAAAGTTGTAGTTCAGGGAGGCTGAAATGAAGCTGTATTTTAAGTTTGCTGCTATGCACCTAAAGAGCCACATGCAGTACAAAGCGTCCTTTGCCATGGCGGCGATAGGACAGCTCATTGCTTCGCTGGGAACGCTTGTCGGCCTGAATTTTATCTTTATGCGCTTTAGCGAGATTGAAGGCTTCACCCATCCCCAGGCGCTTCTCTGCTATGCTATCGTGCTAATGGCATACTCGCTTGCTGAATTCCTTGGCAGAGGCTTTGACAGTTTCGCCCAAATGCTGGGCAACGGGGAGTATGACAGGGCGCTTGTCAGGCCGCGAAGCGCCATAGCCCAGGTGCTCTTGTCAAAAATGGAGTTTAGCCGCATAGGCAAGCTCATTCAGGCAGTGTTTGTGCTTGCCTATGCTATTCCGAAATGCGGGGCAATTTGGAGCCTGCCAAGAATCATTGCGCTTGTGCTGATGGTTATATGTGGAGCTATTGTCTTTTTTGCATTGTTCATCGTAAATGCTGCCCTAACCTTTTTCACTGTCGAGGGCCTGGAATTTATTAATATTTTCACAGATGGAGGCAGGGAGTTTGGCAGGTACCCATATTCTGTGTATGGCAAAAAAGTGCTATTGTTTCTTACATTTGCTGTCCCGCTTGCCCTCTTTCAGTACTACCCCCTTTTATTTATTATCGGCAAAAGCGACAATATCGCTTACATGCTTGCCCCAGCAGCCTCAACTCTGTTTCTTGTGCCAAGCCTGCTGCTATTTTCATATGGGGCAAGGCATTACCAATCTACAGGCTCGTAGCAATTCCTTTTTATATTCATCTCCCACTTTATTCTATTGCTGGAATTGCTGGCTAACTGGCTAGCTAACTTTTGCTCATATGCTATAATTTCAATATTCACGCTGTAGCTAGCAAATCCCATCTTTGTTTTAATGCATGTTCCGTAAGCATATAATCATATGCTTTTGGAAAATCTAATTAAGGGGCGCGCATTGGCACTGCGCAATATTTAATGAAGCTTAAGCGAAAGCCTGACATCACAGACTATATCAATATTGTCGTTATACTGCTGCTTACCGCCCTTTCAATATGGCTTGGCATTGGATACACAAGAATGTTTGGCAAAGCTGACATGAAAGATCCCGTCGGCTCAGCTGAAAACCTTCGTGATTTTGTTTTATCCTTTGGCAGCACCGGCTTTGCCGTTGTAGTGCTCCTTCACATCATACAGGTTGTTGTTTCATATATTCCCTCTGTTCTAGTCCAATTTGTTGGCGGAATGATATACGGCGTGCCTGTTGGCATGCTTACAAGCCTCATCGGAATACCTCTTGGTACAGCAATAGCCTTTTACCTGGCGAGAATACTCGGCAGAAAAATCCTGACGCTCTTTGTCAGCCAAAAAAATATAGATAAGATGGAGTCGATCTTTACCAGCGACACTTCATCGATCGTGCTTTTGATCCTATTTGTCCTGCCAACGCCAAAGGATTTTATAGCTTACTTTGTCGGGCTGACAAATATGAAGGCATCCAAATTCTTCTTGATATCAGTTATAGGAAGGCTGCCGGGCATGCTGATAGCAACCTATCTGGGAGCGCACATTTTTGAGCGCAACTATGCTTTTATTGCTGCTGTAGTATTGCTGTGCGCTATATTCACAGCTGTTGTCTACCGCTATAAAGACAATGTCATAAGCTTCCTTTCAAAACTGGGCCTTGCCGGCAAGCCGCAAGACGCCTCTAAGCCTGATGCAGATGCTCAGGCCGAAGATGCTGATGATCCCCCGCCTCCAGCCAACCCCTCAGAAAACTAGGCCTGCAGCATTTAATTCTGACAGCTTTCATATAGCGCCCCTAATATCATTAAGTAGGCAAAGAGCAGCCAATTATAATGTTGAATGCACTTAGAAGCTTACCTTAAACGCTATTTTATGCTATAATTCATATGTAAGAACTCTCAATTTTAGCCAACAATCTTTGAAAATCACTAAATATACTAAATTTATATTTGCAAACAACAGCTTTGGGCATTCGATACAATCATGTGTATCAAACCAGATAAACCGGCATACAAACTATGCTCTATAAAGTTTTACAAATAAGCTGCAGAGGTGATTTTATGAGTGGGAACACAAAAATGCTTAGCCCTGGGCAGCAGCCTGCAAAAGAGCTGTCCCATCAGCAAAAGCAATATGGCTTTTTATTCTGTCTGTCGCGGTCCTTGCTAAGGCTCTTTAGCGAGAAGTATGCTATGCAGGGGGAGCGCCCTCTTGATCCTGTGATCTATATCGGCCACCACCAAAATACCAAAGGCGCAATACGGCTTATGGCCTGGCTTGACAATCCTGTAAGGCTCTGGATGCTTTCTGTATTCTTTGATAAAAAAAGCTGCTTTGATCACTATTCACACTACACTCTCACTGAGCGAAAGGGGTTAAACAAGGCCAATGCAAGGGCATTGGCAGCCATATACACTGCTTATGTGCCCAGGCTTGCCAAGTCCATGAGGGCAATACCTGTATACAGGAATTCGATAAGGGCTATGAATGTAACTATTAAGGATTCAGTAGAAGCGCTTTGCAGCGGCGAAAGCATTTTATTGTTTCCCGATATTGACTATACCAGCGAATCAGGGTCTATAGGGGAGCTGTATACAGGGTTTATAAACATAGACAAGCACTATTATGCGCAAAAGGGCGAGCATATCAGGTTTGTGCCGCTTGTAGCAAACCTGGCGACCAAGAAAATCATATATGGCAACGCTTCAGTTATCAGGGATGGGGAAAGCTTTATTGAAGAGAAAAAAAGAGTCATAGCTGAACTGCAAAATGAAATGAATAAGGAAGAAACAAGTGAAGCAGTATTCTGAGAATGTTAATAAGGCGCTTAACTTCGCATATGGCGCCCACCACGGCCAGCTTGACAAAAGCGGTGTAGCATACATATACCACCCGGCATATCTTGCGTCCCAGATGGACACAGAAGATGAGATTATGGCCGCCCTGCTGCACGATGTAATTGAAGATACCGAGGCAACGCTCGAAGATTTAGAGGCAGAGGGCTTCCCTGCTGCTGTTATTGAGGCTGTAGCTCTGCTTACGCACGACAAAGGCACCGATTTTTTTGACTATGTGCAAAATCTCAAAGGCAACGATATAGCAAGAAAAGTAAAGCTTGCTGACCTTAGCCACAACAGCAATGCCTCCAGAAACAAAGCTTTGCCGGAAGATATGGCAAAGAGGCTGAGGGAGCGCTATGCAAAAGCACGCCAGATGCTGGCTTCTGACTAACAGCCTGCCTTGATATGCAAATGGCAAACAGCAATTGCCTCTATTTGCTAAATATCTCCCGGATAATTTCATGCGCAGCAGCATAAGCGCATCAGGTGAAATAATATCAGGCATTAAGGCCATTCAGCCATTGCTGCCGGCGATCGCAGCAGCGCTTTTATTGCCGGGGTTGCAATGAAAGCCTGCAATGCAATAAAATATAATTGGAAATGACATGAAAAACCATAGGAGGGCGTTATGCCAGTTATTAAAGTGTATTCACAGTCAATAGAGCCAGAATTGAAGGCTGTTATAGCAAAAAAGCTTAGTGCCGAAGCCGAAGCGCACCTTCAAGTTTCTACTGTGCAAGTCATCTTTATTGATCTTGATCGCATTTACGGAAAAGACGAGCGGGAACACTGCTTGCTTGAAATGGAAGGCCCTGCAAAAACGCCCGAAGTTATTGAAAGCCTCGGCAAAGCATTGTGCAGCGTATTTTTACAGGAGAGCGGCAGAAGCCGCTGCAATGTTTCTGCTGTTTACCATGAAAACCGCCCGGACTTGGTTATTACACTGGAAGGCTCACTCGAAAACAGGCGCAAAAGCAGAAACAGCGGCTGAGGGAAACGAAATAATCAGATGCCGCTGCATGCAGCGCGCTTGCACTAAGCATTTGTAGCAACTAAGGCTCAGTTGCGCTATACGGCGAGCCGATATGCTCAAATGCTTTTTTTGCCTTGCCAACGACATAGGCGCTGCCGCCTTTGCTTTCTACGCCTTCCACCACAGAAACGATGACAAGCTGCCGGCCATGCGCCTTGTCAGCATTCATAGCGGCAAACCATCCAATCTCTTTGCCTGCCGCTTCATCTTTCGAATTTTTCAGCTCAGCAGTGCCGGTTTTCCCTGCAAGCGCCATGCCCGGAATTCTGGCTTTTGATGCGGTTCCCCGCTCAACAGCTTGGACAAGGCAGCCTAAAACAGCGCTTGCAGTGCCAGTTGACATGACGCCTTCTTTCCATATTTCAGGTGTTTGGCCATATAGCAGGGTTGGCTTTGGCATGCTGCCTGAATTTATAAAAGCCGAATATATGCACGCCATATGTATTGGATTTATTAATATTTGCCCTTGGCCATACCCGCTGTCTGCCAATGCAATTTCTGAGCCAAAGCTCTGGGAAGCAGAAATGCATGATTCCCGCAATCCGAATTCGAAAGGCACTTCTTCTTCAAAACCGTACTTTCTGAGCTCGCTTGCAAACAGGGTTGGGCCTATTCTAAGTGCTGCTTTGGCAAAGTAAATATTGTCAGAGTAAACCAGCGCGTTTTCAATATTGGCGTGCCCGATGTAATCTGCAGCGGTTGTTATGCTGTAGCCGCCCCATGAGGAGCCATTTTGCCAGCGCTGCCCGCTTTTGCCGAGATCCTCATCAAAAGAGACAGATCCTGTATCCAGAGCGATCGCTGCTGTTATTGGCTTCATCGTAGAACCCGGGCATATAGCTTCTTTAAAGCGGTTGAACAGGGGGTTGTTCGGGTTGCCTAAAATGCTTTCCCACACGCTCTGGGGCATCCCAAGCGAAAAGTCATTCGGATCATACGCCGGTGTGCTCACAAGTGCAAGAACTTCGCCCGTATTGCAGTCCATTGCAACTGAACAGCCGGTATCCTCTGAATAAATGCTGTACAGCTCGCGCTGAAGATGCGAGTCTATGGCAAGGGCAATATCAGCGCCATCAGATTTCTTTTTAAGCGCTAAGGTTTCTTTCGTGTTGCCTTCGCTGTCAAGAATCGCAATTTCATAGCCGTCTGCCGCCCTTAGCACGCTTTCGAATAATTTTTCAATGCCTACTTTGCCGACAAGGCTGGCATCGCTGTAGCCACAGCCTTGCGCTTCAGCAAGCTCTTGTGCTGAAATAGGCTGTATATACCCTATCAAGTGCGATGCGCTCTCCCCAAGCGGGTACAGCCTTGCCTCAACATCATTTATCAGAATTCCCGGTATTGCGAGAAGGCTCTCTTCAAGGCTTTCGCTCCTTTGCACTGTCCTCAAGTGAAGAAAAGAATCGGGATTCCGATTGGGATCAGAGAGCTGAGCGTTAATAGCATCTGCGTTTAGGCCTAAAAGCTGCGCAGCTTTTTTTATGCTTTCCTGATCATATGCAATATAGCCTTCTTGCATTTCATATGCCATCTTTGCCGGTACAAACCCTACACTGTGGGCAATTCCCATGCCAGCAAGCAGTATGCCATTTCGGTCGTATATGCTTCCTCTCTTGCCTTTTTGGGATGTAACCCAAACTTTGTCACTCTCCCCCAACTTCGGGTGAATAACTGATGAGCTCCATTCAAGGCAGTACTCATTGCCCTCTTTTGTGAAGATTGATTGGTTTTCATACACTAGCGCGCCTGCAAGCGTGTCCATGCTTACCGTGTAATCGACTGCCCTTGCTTGCTTGGCAGCGTTTGAGGGGTATCTTGAAACTCTCAAAATTTCTATGCTGATATTCTCTGCCTGCATGCCGGAATAAATATTTTTGTTTCTGGCCTCAAAGCTCTCAAAACTTGTCAAAGCCTTGCTTTCTTTTGAGAGCATCCCATACATCCGGCTGTAGTCTGAGAGGCCGGCATAGCTAAAGTAGGCTGCCAATAAATCCTCTGGCTTATCTGAGGGATTTGCGCATGCAGCTGCTGCCATAGCTAAAATAAGGCCGGCGCATAATGCTTTGGCTATCCTGCTATACATGGTGCCGCCTCCATAGTTTTGTAGGCATTATGGCACTTTTATCGCCAAATTGCTACTGTATAGCGCATTTTTTGGGCTAACGCCCGCATGGCGCCTGCTTAGCGTCTTTGCAATTTCTCTATGTAGGGCAAAACTTTAATGTTATGATTTAACCAGAAAAATTATGCATTTTGTTTATTAGCTATCAGCTGGGATATCACGGTTTGGAGGTTGCTGTTATGGCAATATTTGATAATTTCGATAACATTGGCGAAGAGATTGAGGAGTTTTTTGAAGGGCTTGCATCAAACTTTTCATCAAAAGAAACGCCCGACGGAGGCTGGGTAAAGTCACGAATTGAGCTGGCTGAGCTTAAGAGGCAGGAAAAGGAGCTTCTGATTGAGATTGGGCGGCTATCATATGAGGATAATCCGGCCAAATGGGCCCAAAGCAAAAGCTTGAGGCAAGTTAAACAGAAGATATCGCTTATTGAGGATGACTTGCAGAGGGTGCGGACAGCGCGAAAAGAAGCCAAGAAGCCTGAAGGCGCTGCGTGCAGCACTTGCGGCGCATACAATGCCGAAGGCACTAAATACTGCAAAGAATGCGGTAGCAACCTGCTTGCAAAGGCTTCAAAATTCTGCATAAAATGCGGAGAGGCACTCGTGCCGAACGCTAGCTTCTGTGCATCATGCGGCTCTAAGCAGAGCTAAGCATGCTATAAAATAAAAGCTGCCGATATGGCAGCCTTTATTGTTTTTTTGCTCAGTTTGGCGCCTTCACTGCTCCAATGAACAGCGCTTGGCTGCTAATGCCTGCGGCAGGGCCATAAAGCACAAAGGCAAACGGCTTGTCGCATACCATCTCGAAAGGATCTGTCGGCATTGGGGCTGATGTTCTTGAAATTGCCATTATTGTAACCGCGGCAGCGGTTGTGCCTTTTTCATCTACCTTGATCATAGCTTTTTGCAGAGCTTTTGATATGAAAAGCGGGGTGCTTTCACCGATTAGCTCGTAGCCGCTAATCGGCTCTTTAGATGCATCAAACAGAGGAATGCCCAGTGATTCCAGCGTTTCGTTCAGCTCTATTGCTGCGCCCTCTATCTGAAAGCGGGGCAAAAGCAGCTTGCCGCTTGATGCCTGCATTGCGCCGGCGATTTCATCTAAGCGGCTCTGGCTCATTTCAGACAGCAGCTTTGTTGCATTGCCATCCTTTGGCAGCAATATGTACATGCCCCCGCCAGCTGACAGCTTTAAATCTATAGCTTGAAGCGAGCTGTCCTCATAGTAAGGCATGCCATCGCCCTGCTTTGACATGAACATGGCATCCACATCGCCGCTTGGGCTATGGAAGGCGCCTGGCTTTGTCTGGTTTTCATCAAACTCTGATATCCAGCGGTCTGAGTAGTAAATAGCATTTGCGATAGCTGCTACGGTATCCCTGGAAAAAACTTCAACGCTTTCTATCAGATTGTCTATTAAGCCCTCAGTATGATCAGATGCCCATTTGTTGATGAGATCCACAGTTTCCTGCGATGTAAAATCAACGCTCATCGCATTGCCCTGGTAGTATTCCTCAAATGTATTGGCAAAAGTCGGGCTTACAGTGCACAAATTGGAAATGAATATGGCATTTGCAATCTGAAGAGGGTTATAGCGATCCGATTCGGGAACCTCCGCATTTGTAAGCGCGGCCATAATGCTTGACGCTGCTTCATTGAAGCTTTCTTTAGACAATCCTTCAGCTCCCAGCGCTTTTGCTAGATCAGCCCTGTGCTCTGCTGCTGTTGCATTAAACAGGGCAGCAAGAGGAAACCATACTGATATAGGGGAGCATACGAAGCTGTCATCCCCTGCCTTTTCTGCCAATATAGCTGCAAGCTCGAATGCAAAACTATTAGCTCCCTGTGCAGCCAGCGCGGGGTCATAAACGCCCTCATATATATCGTTGCCGGGCAAGCTGACGCTTTCGCCTGACACCTGGCTGATGCTTGGCACGCTTACCGGCGGAGCCGGGTGGCGCCAAGGCGTGCAGGAAAGCATTAAAGTTAGCGCAAGCAAAACTGATACAGGCGCTGTCAGCTTTTGTTGTCCATCCATCTTGTTTCTCCTTTTGTTTGTCTTGGGAAAGCGGGCAATATTGCATAACTTGCTAAGATGATGCCAGCCGGATCCAAAAATGCAAAACTCATGAATTTAATAAATCGATTGCTTCAATTAATTCTAGCATTCAGCCCTGCATAAGTAAACGGAAATGCTTTGGCAATCTGGCGCAATAGCTCAGGTTTTAAGGCATTTTGGCGCTTTTGTGCATTGAATCCATTGGCATTTGAACCATTTTGCCAGCGCTTTCAGGCTCCGGGCAAATAATAATTCGCCTGCGCCCATTCGTTTTTGAGCCTGCCAAAGCATGCTATAATAATCGTGCTTTGAAAGGGATAAAATGCAAAAGAGTATATACAGCCAGCGCATAAAAGCTGTAGCTGAAAATATGAAAGAGCAGGCCTTTAGCCAAATAATCGTAACATCGCCGGCTTCTGTATTTTACTTAAGCGGCATATGGGTGCAGCCATATGAGCGAATGCTCGCTTTATGCCTTAATGATGGCGGCGAGGCCGCATTATGCGCAAATGCTCTGTTTGGAATTAGCCAAAGCCAGCTGGGCTGCGAACTGATCAATCATTCAGACTCTGATGATCCTATTGCCGGCTTGGCTGCGCTTATTAAGCCAGGAAATCTTGGCATTGACAAATCATGGCAGGCACGCTTTTATATCCCCCTTGCATCGAAGCTTAGTTCAACTAGTATATCGCTTGGATCAAGCCCTGTTGATGAAGCCCGAATGGCCAAAGGCAATGATGAAATAGAGCTTATGAAGCTTGCATCAAAGATTAATGATCAGGTAATGGCTTATATAATAAGCGCCGCTTCTGAAGGCATAAGCGAAAGCGAATGCTACAGCCTGGTGTGCAAAGCTTATACTGAGCTTGGCGCTGATGAGCCTATAGGCGAGCAGATTATTGCCTTTGGCGAGAATGCTGCTGATGCCCACCACAGCGTAAGCAAACGATCGCTCCGAAGCGGCGATTGTGCCCTCTTTGATCTTTTCGCGCCTGTAAACAGGTATTGGGCAGATATGAGCAGAACAGCCTTTTTGCACACTGCATCAAACCAGGCGCAAGACATATACGGAATAGTAAAGCAAGCCCAGCAAGCTGCGGCAGACTTGGCAAAGCCCGGCGTGCCGCTTGCTGAAATAGACAGAGCCGCGAGGGGCATTATAGAAAAAGCCGGGTTTGCTGATCAGTTTACGCACCGGCTTGGGCATGGCATCGGGCTTGAGGAGCACGAACCGCCTGATGTTAGCGCGCTTTCAACAGAAATTGCCCGAAAGGGCATGATCTTCTCTATTGAGCCTGGCATATATATTGGCGAAAATTACGCCAAATTGCTGCCGATGGGAGTGCGCATAGAGGATCTCATCCTTATAACAGAGGGTGGCAGCGAGAGCCTCAATTCATATACTAAGGAACTGCAGATACTGTAAAAAAACTGGAGGGGACATGGCAAGCTTTCGCATTAACGGAGACAGGCTTAAAATAATGGTATTTGCCGATCTCCAGGATGACGAATACATTAGCGCTTACACGCTGAAGTTTATGAATGCGGCTCTGGATGCTGAAAACCCGGACCTCGTTGTGTTGGGCGGGGACAATCTTGCCGGATATGCTCCTGGCAACATGCTGCGTGAAGAGGGCGCCAAAAATAGCATTACCGCGCTTTTGGGGCCGATAGTCGATAGAAGCATTCCATTTGCTCTAGTATTTGGCAACCACGATCAAGAAGCTGCTATGCCAAAGGAGAAGCAGATGGAGCATTACCTTAGCTTCAATGGCTGCATCGCAGAAAAAGGCATTATAGGAAGCAGCGTTGGCAACTACAGAATCGGCATAGAAGACAAAAACGGCGATACATTTCTGTATTTATGGTTCATGGATACAAACTACAAAGCTATGAGCGAATATGGCTACGGCTTTGCCGGGGTTTCAAAAGAGCAGATAGAGTGGTTTGATGAAGAATCAGCAAGGCTGGCAAGAGAGAATGCAGGCAAGATAGTAAAAGGGCTTATGTTTGAGCATGTGCCTGTGCCGGAAATCTACGGGCTTTTAACCCAGGTTGATGCCTCGCACCCTCAGGCTGTTCGAGGCCATGGACGGCTCAGCAAGCAATTTTATATTTTAAGCAACACTGATGTAACATCAGGAGTCATGCTTGAAACGCCAAGCGTTCCCGATATTAACAACGGCCAATTCGAAAGCTGGCTTCGCAACAATAATATAATTGCAGCTTTCTTTGGCCATGACCACAAAAACAGCTTTTCCGGAGTGCATAAAGGCATTCGCCTTGCCTATACGCCAGGGTCAGGCTTTGGCTCATATGGCTACAGATACCTTCGGGGCGTCAGGGTCATAGAGGCGGATGCTTTGTCAAGAAGCGTTAAATCCAGAATAGTCTTTTACAGAGATGTATGCGATGAGGAAATAAATAGGGCCATCTTATATATCGGCGAAAAAAATGCCTATATAAGGCAATGGGCAACAGCAGGCCCGAATAATCTGATCAGATCAGCCAGGGATAGAGGGCTTATTCGCAAATAAAGGCCTGTATCCCTTATATCATTTGTTGAACTGTATTTTTTTGCAAAAAAAAGAGTGAGGGATTTTTAGCAGTCCCTCACTTGTAGGTGTACCACCGGCTTGCCCTCCTAAATCGATTCAATTATTGACGAGCCAGTCAGTCAATTGCTGCTTCATTATGCAGCTGTTTTCTTGGTACAGATATAGTATGCCGCATTTTGGCCAGACTATTGCGACACATTGTGCCAGCATGTGAATATATTATATAAATTGTATATAAATATAACAATCTTTGCTATTTATATGTAATTGCTATTGATATATTCAAGATTACTCCAGTACAGTATGCATTGTCCGTAAAAGCCAAGAATGCTTTTTCCTTCGATCGTACGTTAAAGATATATGATATTATAGCCTAAGAGGCATCCCCAGCTGTTTGGGAATGCCATCAAATAGCAATAAGAACACCAATATCTAGCAAAAATATGGGAGTGTTTGCTGGTGAGCATCCAAGACAGCTACATAATTTTAGACAAAGTAACTAAAGAATATAAAACCGGCGATGTAACTGTTAGAGCAGCTGACGAGCTGAGCTTTAGCATAGAAAAGGGTGAGCTGGCCGTTGTTTTAGGCCCAAGCGGCGCTGGAAAGACAACCGCCCTGAACCTGCTTGGGGGAATGGACACTTGTGACAGCGGGCATATATACATTGACGGAGACGATATAGGCAGCTTTAGCAAAAAGCAGCTGACAACATACAGAAGAAAAGGCGTCGGCTTTGTATTTCAGTTTTACAACCTTGTCCCTAACCTGACAGCGCTTGAGAACGTGGAGCTTGCTGCGCAGATAAGCGGCTCAAACGTTGACGCAAAAGCAGCCCTTATGGATGTAGGGCTTGAAAGCAAGGCGAAAATGTTTCCAGCACAGCTTTCGGGAGGCGAACAGCAGAGAGTGGCAATTGCCAGGGCTCTGGCAAAAGCGCCAAAGCTGCTGCTTTGCGATGAGCCAACAGGCGCACTCGACGTTGTGGCAGGAAAGAAGATACTGTCCCTGCTTGAGCGCACATGCCGCACTCACGGCATGACTATAGTGCTAATCACGCATAACAATTCAATTGCGCAAATAGCCGACAAGGTAATTAGCATAAGAAACGGCAAGGCGGTTTCGGTTGTCCTTAATAGTGCCCCTTTGCCTCCTGAGGAGGTTGAGTGGTAATGAGAAGCGCATATTTAAAAGACTTTTTCCGGCTTATCAAAACATCGTTTGGAAGGTTCCTGGCAATTGTAGCCATAACTGCTTTGGGTGTTGCATTCTTTGCAGGCCTTAGGGCAACAGCCCCCCACATGAGGGCAGTCGGGACCTCATTTCTGTCTGAGCACAACTATCTTGATATAAGGGCACTCTCCACAATCGGGTTTAATGAAGAAGACATACAGGCGCTTAGGCAGTCAGTGTACATATCTTTCGCAAGCGGCGAGTATTCGCTTGACGCTTTATGCGAAGGCGGCAGGTCTATTGTAAGCAGCCGCATATTCTCAATACCGATGGGCCAGGAAGACAAAAGGGCGATCAATTCCCCATGGCTGATTTCAGGCAGAATGCCCATGCATCCAAATGAATGCCTTGCCCACCCTGATTTTATGAGGAGATCCGGGCTTGACCTGGGCAGCAAGGTTATCTTTTCATCAGGAACTTCCGACCCTATTTCAGATTTTTTAAACAGGACAGAGTATTTAATTACAGGCACTGCCTACAACCCTACTTACTTGACAGACTTCCCAGGCCCAAACAAAGTTGGCAATGGAAGAACGGAAGGGTATTTCTATATTATGGCTGAATGCTTTGAGTATGAAGTTTATACTGAGGCTTTTGTCAAAGTTTCCGAAAGAATTGGCGATGGCCGGTTCAGCGTTGTCTATGAAAATGTAATCGACCGCGCTGTAGATAGCCTAAAGCCTCTTGGGGAAGATCGATCTATTACGCGATACAACGAAATACGCGATGAAGCGCTGGATAAAATAGCAGATGCCAAGAAGGAGATCCGTGACGCTTACAAAGAAATAGCTGACGCGCAAAAGCAGCTGGATGATGCAAAGAAGGCATTAAAGGACGGATGGAACAGCTACTATAAAGGCAGAGATGAATTGGCCTCAGGCATTGCCAGCGGGCAAAAGCAGCTTGACAGCGCAAAAAAAACCATAGACGATGGCTGGAGCGAATACAATGAGAACTACGCCATCTATGAAGAGCAAATATCTTCGGCTCAAGCAGAGCTGGATGAGGGCTATAGCGAGTACTACGAGGCTTTGGCCCAAGTTGAGTACGGATACGCCGAGATTGAAAAAGCCATGAACGATATGGCCAGCATGCTTATGCAGCAGCAATTAGGCGACGGCCAAGGGGAATTAATAACCCGTGAGCTGTTTGCAGGCTACACCGCCAGCATGAGCGATCTTGGCAGAAGCGGCTACCAGCCAAATGAGCAGGAGAGCGTACAGTATTTTGTGGCTCCGCAAGAGCCCCCGTCTGTGCCTGTAGCGGCTTATGAACAAGAACAGCCGCCGAGCGAAACAACTGGCAGCCATTTCACTGATCAGGCAGTTTTAACTGAAGATCCTGCCGAAGAGCCAGATATGCCCACCGATTCGCCTGAAATGCCGCAGGAACCCGATACACAAGAGCCTGACACGCAGGAACCCGATACACAAGAGCCTGACACGCAGGAGCCTGATACGCAAGATCCCGACACGCAGGAGCCTGATACGCAAGATCCCGACACGCAGGAACCTGAAACGCAGGAACCTGAAACGCAGGAGCCTGATGAAGGGCAACCCGTGCCGCCTTCCCCGCCAGATCAGCCGGCAATGCCGCCTGGCGAAATGCCCATACCTGCTGAGCTTCAGGCAAAAATCGATGAGCTTGATGCTGCAAAAGCACAGCTTGATGCTGCAAAGGCCAAGCTGGACGAAGGCCAGGCAGAGCTGGATGCAGCTAGGAGCGAAGCTGAAGCCGAATTTGCAGCGGCTTACAGCCTGTTAACTGAGGGCGAAGCTGAATGGCAAGCAGGCGTTGCTGCACTCGAGAAAAGCAGGTCTGAAGGCCAAGCGGCGCTGGACAAAGCGTTCCGCGAGCTTCGGGAAGGCCAGTCAGAGTACGACAAAGCGTCAAAGGAATTTGAAGAAGAAAAGGAAAACGCCCTGATTGAGCTTGCAGATGCCGAAATTGAGGTAGCAGACGCAGAAGAAGAGCTGGCAGAGTTTGAAGTGCCAAAGTGGCATATTCTCGCTGCCAAGTCAAACTCCAGCTTCTCCGGCTTCAAGCAGGATGCAACGCAGATAGATGCGATTAGCAAGGTGCTTCCTCTTGTATTCTTTATCATTGCATCCTTTGTCGCCATGGCGTCAATGACAAGGCTGGTTGAAAACGAAAGAACATACATTGGCACGCTGAAAGCGCTCGGATTCAGCAATTCCAAGATAGCTCTCAGATATATAGCGTACGCGCTTATCGCCTCTGTTATAGGAAGCGTATGCGGTTTCGCAGTAGGCTCGAAACTTTTCCCTGTTGTAATATATGACGCGTTCAGCAACCTGTATATCATGCCTGCCATAAGCCCGTCACTGAGCATACCGCTTGCAGTTGCTTCATGCGGCGCTGCAATTGCCAGCACCGTGCTTCCGGCTTATTTTGTGCTTCAAAACTCTCTTCGCGAAAGCCCTGCTGATCTTATGAGGCCGGCAGCGCCTAAGGCAGGCAAAAGGGCTTTGCTTGAGTCAATCGGCTTTATCTGGAGCCGCCTGAGCTTTTATTCCAAGCTGTCAGCAAGAAACGTCTTTAGGTATAAAAAGCGCCTGTTTATGACTATAACTGGAATCGCCGGCTGCACTTCGCTGATATTTACAGGGTTTTCGCTGCATGACGCGATAACAACTGTTGTTGGCAAACAGTTTGTGGATCTGTTTAAATACGATATCGCAATCAACTACGAGAACAAAGCTGAAGATGGCGTGCTGGACGAGGCAAGATCCGCAATATATGCAAGCGATGCCTTTGCCTCGGTTGCGCAGGTAAGGCTGGAAGCAGGCGAAGTTGAAGCTGATGGCGTTATCAAGAATGTATATCTGATTATTCCGCAAGATGAAAACGGCATAGGGGAATTTTATAATCTGCGCGATCGAGTGAGCAAGAAGCCTCATACGCTAAATGACAGTGGAGCGCTAATCTCAGAGAAATTCGCCAGGGAT
>Ga0082212_10001787_pt1 | contig 31701 bp, 26 predicted proteins | sample TergutNt197P3_FD_71548 | JGI IMG/M metagenome (GOLD analysis project Ga0082212, IMG submission 71548) | Neocapritermes taracua P3 segment gut microbial communities from Petit-Saut dam, French Guiana - Nt197 P3 | ecosystem: Host-associated > Arthropoda: Insects > Digestive system > Gut ...
CGCCTGTCTGCTGTTCAGCAAGCCGATCGACTCGCTTGCGGCGGCGGGCGCCATCCTGGCGGAAGTGTGGACCGATTCCTCAATGCCCACAGTGGACAGCCTGGGTGACGCCTTCCTTGAGGCGGTGCAGACAGGCATGAGCGTTACGGTCGCGGAGGACGGGCTTGTTACCATAGAATAGCCGGGTAATAAAGGAATAGCCGGATAATAAACAAGGACTGCGATCCCATCCCGCCAAGGTGGTGCAGCCCCATCATATTGTTTATGTACCCCGATTTCCGGGTTTTAAACATTGTTTTGAAAAATTTTTAAACATTTTTCGGAAAAAGGTTTTAGCGCTCTAAAAATAGATAGTTAACTGTTGGAAAAAGATAAATGGTAGACTGTACTTGTGATGTCTTATTGCGTGATAAACCAATGGAGAAAATATGATTAACAATCGGGAAATTATATTGAGTGAGGGCGAAGGTTATACTGTCGAGTTTAAGAGGAGCCCGGATAAAACTTTGGCGGATGAGGTGGGCGCTTTTGCCAATGCGTCCGGCGGGCGGATATATATTGGGATTTCGGATGACAATATTCTTGTTGGAACAGACGTTAATAATAGAGAGCGGGCGGCTCTGCAGGATATAATTGCAAAGGTTGAGCCAAAGGTTGACTTCAATATTGATGTTGATTTAGACGACAAGGTTTTTATCGTTACTGTTCCGGAGGGGAAAGATAAGCCTTATTCAGCGCCGTCCGGATACTACTTGCGCGTTGGCGCAGGCAAGGCTAAAATGACGCGGGATGAACTGGTTGGTTTTATTCAGCGTGAGGGTAATATACGTTACGATGAAATCGTGCGGGATGATTTGCCGCTTAATAAAAAATTTGATGAGAAAGCATATGGCAAGTACCTTGAAACAGCAGGAATAAGTAGAGTGCTGAACCGTGAGGCAATTCTTGAAAACCTGAATTGTGCAGCTGTTAGTGAAGGCAAATATGTTTTTACAAATGCCGGAGCGCTGTTTTTTAGGCAAAATGATGGGGATTTTGTTTTTGAGCACGCTACAATCGTATGCGCTTTATATAAGGGACTTACAAAAGTACATATCCTCGACGCACAGAGATACAACACGGATCTCGTTAGCAATATTGACAATGCGGTATTGTTTCTGAAGCGAAATCTTCGGACGCGTTATGAGATAAAAACAATCCGCCGGAAGAATATTCTTGAATTGCCGGAGGTGGCGCTAAAGGAAGCAATTGTTAATGCCGCGTGTCATCGCAACTATTTTGAAAAAGGCGCGAATATCATGGTTGAGATTTTCGATGACCGTGTTGAGGTTACCAGCCCCGGTGCGGCACCGAGTGGAATCAACAATGAGAATTTCGGGCGAATCAGCATAAGGCGCAATCCCATTATCGCAAGCCTGCTTCATCGTATCGACTATGTTGAGAAAATGGGGTCAGGGATTGGGCGTATTCGCGAAGCAGCGGCAGAGGCCGGGGTAGCTGAGCCTGTGTTTGAGAATGCCCCGTTTTTCAGAGTGGTGTTCGAAAGGTTAGGGGCTGAGGAAATGCCTAGCGACACTGTAAAAGACCTAGAAAAAGACCGTGTAAAAGACCTAGAAAAAGACCAGGTAAACAGTCAGCAGCGACAAATTTTTGATTTACTTGTCTCAAACCCAAAAATGACGACAAAAGCGCTTTCCGAGGCGGTGGGAATGAATGAGCGAAATATTAGGAAGAATATCAAGGTTTTAAAAGATGCCGGGCTTATTGAACGTATTGGGTCAGATAAGGCAGGATATTGGAAAGTTAAGTAATCTGTTCTTGTAAGTTTAATTATTCAGGAGGATTTGACCGCCATTTGACCGCCACTTAGCGATACTTAGCGATATTTTGCGATATTTTTCACAAAAATATGGAGAATTTGAGGCGAGCAAAAACCGCTGGAACTATTGAAATTCCAACGGTTTTTCTGGTACAGATGCACGGATTCGAACCGCGGACCCCCTGGTTGTGATCCAGGTGCTCTAACCAACTGAGCTACATCTGCGCGTGGATTACAATATACTACATATCGGCGCCTGTCCGCAAGTGCTATCGCCTCTATTTCCCTTTAGTCCGCAATCGCGATCGCCTCTATTTCCACGAGGGCCCCTTTTGGTAGGGCGGCTACCTGCACGGCTGAGCGCGACGGGAGCATGGCGCCTGTGAAGTAGCGCGCGTAGACCTCGTTCATTTTTGCGAAGTCGCTGATGTCGGCGAGGAAGACCGTCGTCTTGACGGTGCGGTCAAGGCCTGTACCGGCTGCTTCGAGCACGGCCTTCAGGTTTTCGAGCGCGCGCCCGGTCTGGGCTTCGATCGTACCTTGGACAAGCTCGCCTGTCTCAGGGTCCAGTGGGATCTGCCCGGATGTGAAGACGAAGCCGCCCAGCTTGTTGGCCTGCGCGTACGGGCCTATTGCGGCGGGGGCCTTGTCCGTGGCGACTATTTCCCGGTAATCCTGTGTTATGACAGCCACCACTTTTCGAGCGCCTCGCGGGAGCGTTTTGTCACGGTGTAGAGGTTGTCGCGGCAGATCACGTAAAACCTGCCCGGTGCGCTGAAGACCTGTTTTTGCGCGAAAATCATCTTGCCGCGCGCGTACCTGACCGTCCGGTTTGCGTTACGCCGCGCCATTTTCACCGTTACGCGCGCCCTTTTTTGAGCTATCCGCGCATAGCGCTTCGCATAGCGCACGGGTATCGTAAAGAGGTCGCCCTGGTCCTCGCTGAATTCAGGGGGCTGGCCCCAGACGCCTTCGAAACAGAGCTTGAGCGCGGGTTCATGCGAAAAATGCCTGGGCAGGAAGCGGTGCGGCTTGAACCTGAGCTTTGCGGCGCCGCTCTTGACGATGAGCTCGGTGACAAACATGGAGCAGAAATAGCTGTCCACAAAGAGGAAGGGGATCTTAAGGGGCATCCTGAAGATGGCCAAAAACATCCCAACGAAGCTGAAGGTATAGTGCTTGTTGCTTTCGCGGAATACGCGTATACGGGCTTCGATGTCATTATAGACTTCGTCGGTCACGTCGAGGCTGTACAGGACGCATGGCGTGAACTGGCGCTTGATAGCCGGCTGTTCTATGCAGAACCCCCGCTTTGTGTTGAAGCTGAAGAATGTCCCGCGTTCCTCGAAACCGATCGAGGCGTGAAAATACCTGCTTCCTGATAAGATACTAAAGAAACGCGAGAACGGGTCTGTCTGCTTCGTCAGAAGGATGTATACCTTTTTCTGGCCGGCGTCCTGGCCGGCGGTTTCTGGCTCCATAATTCCAGAGTATATCATATTATGGTATACTGCGTAGAAAAAAACAAAAGGAGGGCTGAAATTGTGCATATTGATCCCATAAAACCTAAGCGGATCGCCAAAGACGACGCTGTGCTTGTGGTCGTGGATTTCCAGGAGAAGATTGTCCCGGCTATGAGGGAGGGCGCTTCGGCCGCAGCGGAAGCGGCGAAGCTTATCAGGGGCTTTGAGGCGCTCGGATGTCCCGTATTGGCCACACAGCAGTATACAAAGGGCCTGGGCGGGAGCGTGCCGGAAATCAGGGAAGCCTTTTCTTCGTTTTCACATATTGAAAAATCGTCATTTTCGGCCATGGGCGAGTCGGCGTTTGTCAGCGCGCTGGACAGCCTGGGCAGGAAAACCGTCGTCCTTTGCGGCATCGAGGCGCATGTCTGCGTCCTGCAGACGGCGCTCGACATGCTCGCTGCGGGCTATGACGTATTTCTTGCGACAGACGCCGTTTCGTCGCGTAAGGAGCGTGACGAGAAACCGGGCGTGAAACGCATGATAAGATCGGGAGTCATGCCGACGACGGTGGAGTCGGCGCTGTTTGAACTGCTGGACAACGACAGCAAATCGGACACTTTCAAGACGATCTCGCGGCTGATCAGGTAGGTGAAATGATGGCCGGGGAAAAGTGTAATTGTAATGGTCATGGCGCATACCCGCAGCTTGAGCCGGTCCTGGAAGAGTATGCGGCTGCGCCCGGCAGTCTTATTACCATTCTCCAAAAGGCCCAGGATATCCTTGGGTACCTGCCGGAGGAGGCGATCATGCAGATCGCTGAGCGGACCGGCGTCGCGCCCGCCAAGGTTTACGGCGTCGCTACGTTCTATACGCAGTTCCGGCTTGAGCCCGCCGGAAAATACCAGCTGATGCTTTGCCTGGGTACGGCATGCCATGTTAACGGGGCGGCGGGGATCGTTGCCGCTGTTTCGGAAAGGCTTGGGGTCTGCGACGGGGAGACGACAGAGGACGGCCTGTTCACGCTGAATGTCGTCGCCTGCCTCGGCTGCTGCAGCCTTGCGCCTGTCATGATGGTGCGGGGGAAAGGCGGCGATGAGGTATACGGCAATCTCACGAAGGTTTCCGTGATCCAGGTTTTGGACAGGATCGCCGCGGGTGCGGAAGAAAAGGAGGTGGGTGCGTGACGATGCGGATAGTGGTCGGCTGTGGCAGCTGCGGCATCGCGTCGGGCGCGGGGAAGACAGAAGCCGCGCTCAGGGAGGCGCTCGCCTGCTCCGTGGCGGAAGCGGATGTTGAGATCGCGGGCTGTGTCGGGAACTGCTACCTTGAGCCGATCGTCGATGTCTATGACGGAAGCGGCGTGCTTTCCGCGCGCTATGTCAAGGCAACAGAGGATAAGGCGGCCGAGATCGTAAGGCGCCATGTGCTCGGGGGCGAGGTCTGTGAGGATCTGCTGATAGGGGATGAGGACGCGGCGTTTCTCGGGCTTCAGAAGCGGATCGTCCTTCGGAACACGGGTATTATCAACCCGGAGAAAATAGAAGACTATATCAGGGCAGGCGGGTATGAAGCGCTCAGGAAGGCCCTGACTAAGATGAGCCCGGAAAAAGTAATTGAGGAAATGAAGAAATCAGGGCTCGGCGGGCGCGGCGGCGCAGGCTTCCCGACGTGGTTCAAATGGGATGCGGCGAGGCGCGGGGCGCCGGGCGAGCGCTATATGGTCTGCAATGCGGACGAAGGCGACCCGGGCGCGTTCATGGACCGCTCTGTGCTGGAAGGGGATCCGCACAGCGTACTTGAAGGGATGGCGATCGGCGGGTACGCGATCGGGGCGGAGACCGGCGTCATCTATGTTCGCGCGGAATACCCGCTTGCTGTCAAACGGCTTACGTCCGCGATCGGGCAAGCGGAGAAGGCGGGATTCCTCGGGAAAAATATCCTTGGTTCGGGGTTCGGGTTTTCCATCCGTATAAAGGCCGGCGCGGGCGCTTTTGTCTGTGGCGAAGAGACGGCGCTTATCGCGTCGCTTGAAGGCGAGCGCGGCATGCCGCGGCTGAAACCGCCGTTCCCCGCGGAAAAGGGCTACTTCAGGCAGCCTACGAATATAAACAATGTCGAGACTTTCGCAAATGTGCCATATATCATCGCGCGCGGCGGCGAGGCTTTCGCGGCGGTGGGGACTGAAAAGAGCCCGGGCACAAAGGTGTTTGCGCTGGCTGGCAAGGTGAGGAGGGGCGGGCTTGTGGAGGTCCCTATGGGCCTGCCGCTCAATGACATCATCTTCGGCCTCGGCGGCGGTATGAAAAGCGGCAAGGGGTTTAAGGCTGTGCAGCTTGGGGGGCCGTCAGGGGGCTGCCTGCCTTCGGAGCTTCTGGGTACGACGGTCGACTATGAAAGTATTACGAAAACAGGCGCGATCGTCGGCTCAGGCGGTATGATCGTGATGGACGAGGATACGTGCATGGTGGATATGGCGCGGTACTTCCTCGATTTCATATGCAGGGAAAGCTGCGGGAAGTGCAATTTCTGCCGGGTCGGCACGAAACGGATGCTTGAGGTGCTTGAGCGCATCACGCAGGGGCAGGGCATTGACGGCGATATCGAGCTGCTCGAGGAGCTTGCGGGCAGGATCAAGGACGGCGCCATGTGCGGGCTGGGGCAGACGGCGCCAAACCCGGTGCTGACGACGATCCGTTATTTCAGGAATGAATACGAAGACCATATATACAGGCGGCGCTGCACGGCGCATTATTGCAAGGCGCTTGTCGCTTACAGCATTACGGATGCGTGCATCGGGTGCACGAAATGCGCAAGGGCCTGCCCCGCGTCGGCGATCAGCGGGGAGGTGAAGGAGCGGCATGCCATCGATCCTTGGAAGTGCACGAAATGCGGAAAATGCGAAGAGGCATGCGGTTTCGGCGCAGTGGCCAGGGAATGAGGGTTTGAAGCCCGGTAGCGGCGGCAAGGGAAACTATTGCCGAAGGGCGACAGGACAGGGGTTTTAATAATGAAGAAACTCAGTATCAATATTGACGGCAATGAGCTTGAGGCCTATGCGGGGCAGACGGTCCTTGAGGCGGCGGCGGGCAACGGGGTCTTCATCCCGACGCTGTGCGCGGACGGGAGGACCGAGGTCTACGGGGCCTGCGGCGTCTGTGCCGTGGAGATCGAGGGCAACCCGAAGCTCCTCAAGGCGTGCGCGACGGAAATCGCCGATGGGATGATAATAAGGACGAACACGCCGCGTGTCATCTTGTCCCGCAGGACCATGCTGGAGCTGCTTCTGTCGGATCATACGGGCGACTGCCGGCCGCCGTGTGTTAACGCGTGCCCGGCGCATACTGATTGCCAGGGCTATGCGGGGCTTGTCGCCAACGGGCAGATCGAGGAGGCGTACAGGCTTATCATGGAACGGATCCCTTTGCCGGCGTCGATCGGGCGTATATGTCCGCACCCCTGCGAAACGGAATGCAGACGCGGGCTGGCCGGCGAACCGATCGGGATCTCGCGCATCAAGCGGCTTTGCGGGGATTTTGCGCTTGAGGCCGATGTGGACGCGGAGTGGACGCCGGGGATCCCGGAGGAAACGGGCAAGCGCGTCGCAATAATAGGCGGCGGGCCGTACGGGTTGTCGCTTGCGTATTTCCTGCGGCGCTTCGGGCATGGGGTCACGGTTTTCGAGGCGATGCCCAGAGCGGGCGGCATGCTCCGCTACGGGATCCCTGAGTACCGTTTGCCGAAGGCTATCCTTGACGCGGAGATCGGGCGGCTTGAGGCGATGGGGATAAGTATAAGAACGGGCCGCCGTGTCGGACGGGATATTTCGGTCGAAAGCATAAGGGACCGTTACGACGCCGTCTGCATCGGGATCGGCGCCTGGGCCCATTCGGGGATGGGGGTGAAAGGCGAAGGCCTGCCCGGGGTGATAGGCGGCATAGAGCTGCTCTGCAAGGTCGCGGGCGGCGAGGACGTTTACCTTGGCAAGCGCGTAGCAGTCGTAGGCGGCGGCAATACCGCTATGGACGCCTGCCGTACCGCCGTGCGGATGGGGGCTCGGGAAGTCTATAGTATTTACCGAAGGACCAGGAACGAGATGCCGGCGGAACGCTCGGAGATCGAGGAGGCCGAAGAGGAAGGCGTTATCTTCAAAGAGCTTGTCAACCCCCTGGAGATCATACCGGGCAGTGACGGCCGGGTAGCCAAGCTAAGGCTTCAGGTGATGAAACTTGGCGAGCCTGATGGTTCGGGCCGGCGCGCGCCCGTGCCGGTAAAAGGCAGGACGGAGACGATCTTGGTGGATACCGTGGTGCTCGTCGTCGGCCAGATCCCTGACCCGGCGTCGCTGGGCATAGACGGGCTTGAGCTGACAAAGAAAAAGGGCGTCGCATATGACCCAAAGACATTTACAACGAGTATCCCGGGACTGTTTGCCGGCGGCGACTGCGGCAACGACAAGGTATCGATCGCTGTCGAAGCCATAGGGGACGCCGAAAAATCGGCCGGCATCATCAATGCCTGGCTGTTTGGGGAAAAAGTCTCATACAACCCGGATTTCACGGTAAAGCGCGACGATATAAAGGAACACTCTTTACAAGACAGGGAGCGGTCGTTTCGGCCGCCGGCCGGCATCACGCCAGCGGCGGAACGCCGTCAAAGCTTTGCGGAAGTGTCGGCCGGCTGGGACGCTGATACGGCTGCCCAGGACGCCATGCGCTGCCTTGAATGTGGTTGCGGGGATTATTTTGAATGCAGGCTGATCGAATATGCCAGGCTATACGGCGCGTCGCCGGAAAGGTTCGGCGGGGATCTGTCAGCCGCGGGCGAGGACGGCTTTGTCCCCTTGCCTGATCCGGATGAAAAAGGGCATCCGTTTATCGAGCGTGAAGAGGGCAAGTGCATCCTTTGCGGGCTTTGCGTGCGCATTTGTGAGGAAGTCACAGGAGCTTCGGCGCTCGGTTTTGCCGGCAGGGGTTTTAAGACGTCGGTCGGGCCCGCGTTCGGGGCGCCGCTTTCAGGTTCCGGCTGCCTCAGCTGCGGCCTTTGCGTCGACGCCTGCCCGACGGGCGCGCTGCGCGAGAAACTGTCGCTTGCAAAACCGGTCCCGCTCGAAACAACTGTTACCGCGACGACCTGTCCCCATTGCGGGCTTGGCTGCCAGCTGGCGCTTGAAACTTACGGTGATTTGCTTGTCAGGGCGAACCCTGTAGGGGGCGCGGGATGGGGCAGTGGCGCGGGCGGAGGTATGGACAGTGGCGCGGGCGGAGGTATGGGCAGTGGTTCCGGCGCGGGTATGGGCAGTGGCGCGGGTATGGGCAGTGGCGCGGGCGGACACGGGCTGATCTGCGGTCGGGGCAAATTCGGGTTTGACTGTGCGGAAGTTGACGCCCCGGGGGCCGGCGCGCGGCTGACGTCGCCGCTTATCCGTGACGGCCTGGCGGGCAGGCTTGAGAAAGCTTCATGGTATGACGCGTTTGTAGCCGTTGCGAAAAAGGCCCAGAGTATGCGCGCGTATTACGGTCCCGGGAGTGTAGCGGTATCGATTTCGGACCGGCTCACGAATGAGGAAGCGTACGCGGCAAGGAAGCTGGCCCTTTCACTCGGTGCACGCGTCTTTTCGTTCAACAACAGGAGGTCCGCTGCTTCTGAAATGCTTGGGGCTCCGGCCTCGTCGAGTTTCGCGGAGCTGCTGCATACGGATTATATACTCACGGTCGGGTTTGATTTTGCGGCAAACCCTGTTTTGGCTATGAAGCTCAGGCAGGCGGCGGGCATGGGCGCCAGGATAGTGCGGATCGTGGCCGGCGATCCGGCGGGGGGCCCGGATGGTGGCATAGCGGGTGGTGAAGGGCAAAACGCAGATCAAATCGAAGGGGGGAACGCGTCTTTTGGCGCCCACATTGCCGGAGATGTGATAAAGACCGCGAACAACCTGAGACTGCTCGCAGGTATAGAAGCTGCCCTGCGTGGGGAAAGGGCGCCGCGGGATGCAAAAAGGATCGCGGGTGAGCTCCTTAACGCAAAGAAGGCGATGTTTGTCTATCAACGCAATGTATTGACAGCGGAAGCGGCGGCCCTTCTTTGCCGCATCGCGCTTCTGTCGGGCCATGAAGGTACGCCGCGCGACGGTGTGCTTGAGATTTTGCCCAAGTGCAACAGCAGGGGGCTTTATGACCTTGAGATCAAGGCAACAGCGGAGGATATCTATGGCTGCGGGCATGGCGCCGATGTAAGGGCGCTTTTGGTTTTCGGGGAGGACCCGGCAGGGCAGATAGCGGCGGCGGAAGCGGCAGGGGCGCTGCCGGATGAATTGGACGCCGCCAAAAAACTGCTGGAGCATATGCGTTTCCTCGCGGTATGCGACACGCACCTGACAAAGACCGCGCAGGATGCAGATGTTGTGATACCGATGTCGGGCTTTGCCTCAGCGGACGGGACCTATACCAATACCGAAGGGCGTATGCTCGCGGTGAACCCGGCTACGGAAGCGCCCATTCCCTACGTCAACTGGAGCATCTGCCGCGAGATCGCGAATATCGCCGGCTCCGCTGCGGCATGGGAAAGCGAGGCGGACATCTCGCGGGAGATCAACGACGCCGTGCCGGTCTACAGGTACGCGGCTATAGGCGAAGCGCAGGTCTGGCCGGACGCGGAAACGGCGGAGGCGGTAAGGGATTCGCTTGCCCCGCTGGAAAATGCCAAAGGCGGGAAAGGGAAGCTTGTAAGCCCGCTTCCGACAAGCGACCATCTGACGCGAAGCATCAACAGGCGGCTCGGCACGGCCGTCTACGGGGAGTGACGGCTTTATGGACATGCCGGACAAACGTTTTGTGATATTCACAGCGCTCTGGTCCAAAGACGCGGGGCCCTCCATGCTGCCACAGACTATTCCGGGGGATCTCATCGCCTGCGCGGACGGCGGCTATACTGTCTGTGCGTCTGCCGGGATCCGTCCGGACATCGTGATCGGCGATTTTGACAGCCTCACGGCGCAAGAGATATCAGGGATCGAGGCTGCCGGTATCGAGCGGGTCGTCCATCCCTGTGAAAAGGACGATACAGACACGATGCTTTGCGCAAAATACGGCCTTTCCAGAGGCTTTGGGCGTTTTTTGATCGTCGGAGGCATAGGGGGCAGCTTCGGCCATACGATGGCAAACCTGCAGACGCTTTCATTCCTTACGGATATGGAGTGCGAGGCTATGATAGTCACGGACCGTGAGCGGCTGTTCATGGCCGACGGCGAGGCCGTGCCCGTAGGCCGCGAGGCGAAGTCGGCAGAGCCAGCTATGTTTTCAGGTCGGCCTGGCGCGAAGTTCTCTGTGCTGTCCTACGCGGAGCGCAGTTCGGGCGTGTATATCAAAAACGCAAAATACGGGCTGTCGGACGCCGTACTGACGCAGAGCTACCCGGTCGGCGTTGACAACGAGTTCATAAATACCGGGGCGGTGACAGTCTCTGTCCGCTACGGGCGCCTGCTTATCATCGCAGACCTGTAGGGTCGGTAAAGAACAGCCAGAAACCGCTGAAAAGGTTCCTTATCCGCCTGGGCGGCAGCTGCTCTAGAGGATTTCCAGGGCGGCTTTCAAAACGGATTCGGCGCCCGGGAGGTAGATGTCTTCGAGCACGGGCGAGAACGGGACGGGCATGAAGGGCGCGCCTACTCGCTTGACCGGTTTTTTCAGGGAGTAAAAAGCTTTATCGGCTATGCGCGCCGCGATTTCCCCGCCGAAGCCTGCGTGCAATGTGGCCTCGTGCGCGATGACAACGCGCCCGGTTTTTACGGCTGAGGCGAGGATGGTATCTTCATCAAAAGGCGTCAGGCTCACTATGTCGATAACCTCCGCTGACACGCCTTGCCCGGCAAGCGTCTCCGCGGCGGCAAGGCAGTCGTGCACCATGTAGCCCCATGTGACAAGGGTGATGTCTTTACCCTCACGGACGATGTCGGCTTTGCCGAAGGGCAGGGCAAAAGCGCCGTCCGGCACGTCGGCTTCCATGCCCCCGAGGCGTTTGTGATCCAAAAGGAGCACGGGGTCGTCGTCACGGATCGCCTGGGACATGAGACCTTTTGCTTTTACAGGGCAGGAAGGGATGGCGACCTTGAGGCCCGGGAAGTGCGCGAAAACAGTTTCAAAGGACTGGGAATGCTGTGCCGCTGCGCGGATCCCCGCGCCCATGTTGGCGTGGATGGTCATTGGCAGATGCGTTTGTCCGCCAAGCATGTATGACATTTTTGCGGCCTGGTTGATGATTTCGTCCATGCAGACGCCCAGGAAGTCCATGAAGGACATGGCAAGGACCGGGCGCAGGCCCATTGCTGAGGCGCCTACGCCGAGGGCGATGATCTGCGCTTCGCTTATCGGCATGTTGATGACCCGCTTCGGGCCGAATTCGTCCAGGAAGGCTTTGCCCTTGCAGCGTACGTCTTCGCCTGCGATAAAAACGGTGGGGTCCCGACGCATTTCCTGTTTTATCGCGTCGTCGATAGCCTGGTTGTATCCCATGGTCGGCATCGGTCACTTCTCCTTATGTACGTGCAAAAACATCGCTATATACGTGCTCAAATATTGCTTCCGGATCCGGGTCGGGGCTGCCTTTCCCATAGGCGACCGCGGCTGTGACCCTGGCGCTGACCTGTTCCCGTACTTCTGCAAGCTCCTCTTCTGTGGCGACGCCTTCCGCAATAAGGCGGGCTTCAAAACGCGGGATGGGATCCATGTCGTCCGCGAGCCAGCGCGCCTGGTCATCCGGATTTTTATATACGAAATTGTCGCTGATATAGTGCTGGTGGTGGCGCCAGGTGATGCACTCGATCAGGGTCAGCCCGCCGCCTGTGCGCATCCGCGAAAGGGCTTCCCGCGTCGCCTCCTTGACGGCGACCGGGTCATTACCGTCTATCGTGACGCCGGTCATGCCGTAAGCCGCCGCCCGCTGCGCGATGCGCTCGACCTTCATGGTTTCGCGGCGGTAAGTGGTTGACGCCAGGTTGTTGTTCTCGCAGACGAAAAGGGTCGGCAGGCTGATGGCCGAGGCAAGGTTGAGCGCTTCGTGGAAGGAACCCCTGTTGGTGGATCCGTCGCCGAAGAACGCGGCGCAGACCGCGTCCCTGCCCAGGTAGTCAAGCGCGAAAGCGACGCCGTTTGCTATCGGCGGCCCCGCGCCTACGATGCCGTTGGCGCCGATGATGCCGATGCTCAGGTCGGCGATGTGCATGGAGCCGCTCTTGCCGCCGCTGTATCCTGTCCTTTTCCCGTAGAGCTCGGCGAACATCTTTTTTATGTCGCCGCCCTTGGCTATGATATGGCCGTGGCCGCGGTGCGTGCTGACGATGCAGTCCGCCTCCTTAAGCTCGCTGCATACCCCGACGGCAATCGCCTCCTCGCCGGAGTACGGGTGGACGAACCCTTGCAGTTCGCCGCTTTCGGAAAGCGCGGCCGCAGTTTCTTCGAACGTGCGGATGCAAAGCATTTTTTCGTATATTGACAGATATTCTTCTTTTTCCAGGGCGATCATTTTCCCTCCTGCCTGTGAACCTTCGCTTGCCAACTTTTGCAACTGAACCTTTGCCAACTTTTGCTTGTTTGGCTTGCCAACGATATTACATTATATGCTAAAATGCGGTATACTGAAACAACGAAAAGACTATTACCCCGGCAACAAAGCAGGCTGGCGCAAAGACTGGCGGGAATCCCTGATGTTTGTTGCCGCAGTAATAACATTGGGGGCCTTTAAAGGAGGTAAGGAAAAAATGGCGTTAATGACTGGAGAACAATATGTCGAGAGCCTGCGCAAACTTGGGACGCAGGTCTATCTTTTTGGAAGAAAAGAGCCGAATTGGGTCGACCACCCGATCATCAGGCCGTCGATCAATTGTGTGGCGGTGACCTATGATTTGGCCCACGACCCGGAGCACGAGGATCTGATGACGACGACGTCGAGCCTGACCGGGAACAAAATCAACAGGTTTTCCCATCTGCATATGAGTGCGGAGGATCTGATCAAGAAGGTCAAGATGCAGCGGCTTCTGGGGCGCAAGACGGCCTCGTGTTTCCAGCGCTGCGTCGGCATGGATGCGTTCAACGCGGTTTTTTCGACCACTTATGAGTGCGACCGGAAGCACGGTACGAACTACCATGAAAATTTCAAGAAATTCCTTATAGAGGTGCAGGACAAAGACCTGACTGTCGACGGCGCCATGACGGACCCGAAGGGCGACCGCGGCAAGGGGCAGGGCGACCAGGTCGATCCGGATCTCTTTGTCCGCATCGTGGACCGCAGGTCAGACGGGATCGTCGTGAGCGGCGCGAAGGCCCATCAGACCGGTTCCATCAATTCGCATGAGCACCTTGTTATGCCTACACAGGCGGTCGCGGAAGGCGACGCGGTCTATGCCGTCAGTTTCGCTGTGCCGTCGGACGCGCCGGGGCTCTTCATGATCTACGGGCGGCAGGCGTCGGATACAAGGAAACTTGAGCCGGGCGCGGACGTCGACCTCGGTAACAAGAGGTTTGGCGGCCAGGAAGCGCTCGTCGTTTTCGACAACGTCTTTGTACCGAATGAGCGCATCTTCCTTTGCGGGGAATATGATTTTGCGGGGATGCTCGTCGAGCGGTTTGCGGGCTACCACAGGCAGTCATACGGCGGGTGCAAGGTCGGCGTCGGCGACGTCATTATCGGCGCGGCTGCGCTTGCTGCCGAGTACAACGGCGCGGGCAAGGCTTCGCACGTTAAAGACAAGCTGATCGAGATGACCCACCTGAACGAGACGCTGTACAGCTGCGGCATAGCCTGCTCGTGCGAGGGGCATTGCACCGAGGCAGGGAACTACCAGATCGACCTCTTGCTTGCCAATGTCTGCAAGCAGAACGTGACCAGGTTCCCGTATGAGATCGTGCGGCTTGCGGAGGACATCGCAGGCGGGCTCATGGTCACGATGCCCTCGGAGCTGGACTTCAAGTCGGAGCTCAAGGTGCCGACACGCGCGGATCTTTCAGTCGGTGAATGGTGTAATAAGTTTTTTGCCGGCGTGGCGGGGGTGCCGACGGAGAACAGGATGCGTATCCTGCGCTTTCTCGAAAACATCTGCCTCGGCAGCTCGGCGGTCGGCTACAGGACGGAGTCGATGCACGGCGCGGGCAGCCCGCAGGCGCAGCGCATCATGATAGCAAGGCAGGGCGACATCGAAGGTAAGAAGAAGCTCGCAAAGGAAATCGCCGGGATCAAAGACTGAGTGCTGGCCGGGATAAAGTATTGCGGGGGCTGCAGGGCCTCCTATGACCGCCGTGCAGAAGCGGATAGGGTAATTGCGGCGTCGGGCGGCTTTCAGGGCGCCGCGCCGGTGGAAGGTGAAGACTGCGGGCAGGGCGCCGCGCCAGTGGAAGGTGAAGACGGCGGCAGGCAGGGTGTTGTGGCTGTGAACGCGGAGGAAGGCGGGAGCTATGACGTGCTTGTTGTGGTATGCGGATGCAAGGCCAGGTGCCCGGACATCAGCCGGTATCATTACAAAAGCACGGTATATATTGACGGGCCCGGCTCGGATGTTAAACTATAGCGTTCGCTGGAATAAGGGGCGGCCAGAGCCTGGCGCTTCCTGAAGATCGGAAGTACAGCCGGCAGCAAAAGCGCAGTAGTAAATAAGCAAAGACAGGCAAAAGGAGGAATAAAGGATTGACTGATATTGAAAAACTCTATGAAAGCAAGCTTGTGACGGCGGCGGAGGCCATCTCAAAACTGCCGGTATCGGGTTCTTTGTGGCTTCATCACGCAATAATGGAGCCCAAGACCCTCGTGAGCGAGCTCGTTGAGCAGCGCGAGCGTTTTGACCGGCTGCGCGTCTGCCATATGGTGCGCAACGGCGGCATCGACATTACAGAGCCCGGTTATGAAAAATACTTCATTGCCAACCCGCATTTTGCCGGGGCCAATTCGCGGCTGGCCCTTGCGGAAGGGCGCGCTGATTACACGCCCTCATTCTTCCATGAACTGCCGAAACTGATACGGACGGGGCGCGTCGCCTGCGACGCCGTGCTCGTCCAGGTCAGCCCTCCAGACAGCGAGGGGAACTGCTCTATGGGGGCGAGCGTTGACTATACGATGCAGGCAGTGCGTACGGCGAAGACCGTTGTTGCGCAGGTCAATAAGAATGCGCCGCGGACGCTGGGGGACTGTTTCCTGAATGTCGCCGAATTTGACTACATCGTGGAGGCGGACGACGAACTATATGAGATAGTTCCGCCGTCCATCGGCGACGAGGAGAAAGCTATTGGTGCGAACTGCGCCTCGCTCATTGAGGACGGCTGCACGCTGCAGCTGGGCATCGGCGGGATACCGGATGCGGTGATGCTGTTCCTGGATTCCAAGAAGGATCTTGGCATCCACTCGGAAATGGTTTCAGACGGCACGCTTGCGCTTTATGAGAAAGGCGTGATCAACAATTCGAAAAAAACGGACAGCCCGGGAAAAATGACCGTTACATTCCTCATGGGCACGAAGAAGCTCTATGAATGGGCGCACGAAAACCCGGGCCTCGAGATGCGCCCGGTCGACTATGTCAACCACCCCATGACGATCATGCGGCAGACCAAGCCGGTCGCCGTCAATTCGGCGATCGAGATCGATCTGCAGGGGCAGGTCGTGGCCGAGGCGATGGGGCTCAAGCAGTTTTCCGGCACGGGCGGGCAGGTCGATTTCATGCGCGGCTGCGCCATGGCCGACGGGGGCAAGGCCATCATCGCGATGCCTTCGTCCACGGTCAAGAAGGACGGGACGCGCATTTCCAAGATCGTGCCCTTCGTCGCTCTGGGCGCGCCGGTGACGACGTCGCGCGTCGATGTCGATTTTGTCGTGACAGAGAACGGGATCGCGGAGCTGAAAGGCAGGTCGCTGCGGGAACGGGCCAGGGCCCTGATCGGGATCGCGCACCCGGATTTCCGCGCGGACCTTCATGCGGAGTACAATAAGAGGTTCGTCGATTGACGGCGCCGCAGGAAAAGAAAAGACAGAATGACGGCGCCGCAGGAAAAGAAAAATTACACAATAGAAAAAGAAAAGGCAGAATGGCATTACTTGAAGCATTGAATTGGGAGGTAAGATTATGCAAGCACTGAAACTGGTTCCGACGATACTGTATTTTGACACGGTCAAGGAATGGGCGGAGGCCCAGCCGATCACGGAGCGCGACCTGCTCGTGACCAATGAGTGGCTGTACAAGCCGTATATTGAGCCGCTCGGCGTGAACCCGGCTGTTTTGTATCAGGAGAAATACGGCATGGGCGAGCCGTCGGACGAGATGATCGACGCGATCGTGGCTGACGCCAAGGCGTTTGAGTTCGACCGGATCATAGCACTCGGCGGCGGGACGATTCTCGACATCTGCAAGGTGCTCGCGCTTGATGTGCCCGAGAAGTCGCTGGATCTGTTCACAGGCAATGTGCCTCCCAAAAAGGCAAAGACGCTCGTGGCGGTACCTACGACCTGCGGCACGGGCTCGGAGGTGACAAATGTCGCGATCGCGGAGCTGAAAAGCCTGGGCATCAAGAAGGGCATCGCCGTTGAGGATACCTTTGCGGATCTGGCTGTGTTGATTCCCGAGACCATGAAGGGGCTGCCGTACAAGGTCTTTGTCACATCGTCGGTCGACGCGCTCATCCACGCGATCGAGAGCTTTTTGTCGCCGAAGGCGTCGCCGTTCACGGAGGTGTTTTCGCGCGAAGCGGCCAGGCTTATCATGAACGGCTACAAGGAGGTCGTGGACAGGGGCGAGGACGCGCGTTTTGACTATATGAAAGAGTTTTTGATCGCGGCCAATTACGCGGGCATAGCGTTTGGCAACGCGGGCTGCGCCGTTGTGCACGCGCTGGCCTATTCGATAGGCGGGGCTTTCCACGTGCCGCACGGGGAGGCCAACTACCAGTTCTTCGCCGCGGTGATGAAGAGGTACGCGGCTAAGGCGCCGGACGGCAAGATCCGCCAGCTTACAGAGCTGCTTGCGGAGGTGCTGGGCGTAGACGCAGAGGATTCCGATGCGGTATATGAGGCGCTTGACGCTTTCCTGGGCAAGCTGATCGCAAGGAAACCGCTGAGGGAGTACGGGATGACGGAAGCGCAAATCGACGAGTTTGCGGTCTCGACGGTCGAAAACCAGCAGCGGCTCCTTGTCAATAATTACGTTTTCCTTGAGGATCAGGAGATACGCGGAATCTTCGAAGAGCTGTATTGACCCTCATTATCCGCGGGGGCAACAATATCCGGGAGGTGGTCGGGCTATGGTCGTAGCCAATGCACTCGTGAAATACCCTAAGTAGCCAAATGCAAAATGAAAGGGGTATTTCAATGAAAGAATTACGAAACACAACGGTCGGGGCGCTGCTGGAAGAGACAGCGGGGCGTTTCCCGACGCATCAGGCGGTCAAATACATCGAGATGGAATTTGACAAGACCTGGTATGAGTTCAATAACAAGGTCGACCGCATCGCGCGGGGGCTTTTGGGTATGGGCTTTATGAAAGGCGACCACGCGGCTGTCTGGGCGACCAATTACCCGCAGTGGCTTACGCTGTTCTTTGCGACCGCGAAAATCGGCGTGGTGCTTGTGACCGTTAATACAAATTACAAAGAACACGAGCTTGAGTACGTGCTGAAACACTCTGATTCCATGGCGCTGTTCATCTGCGACGGTCTCAAGGATATCGATTGCGAGAAGGCGATCTACTCCGTATGCCCGGAGATCAGGACATGCGGGAAAGGGCAGATACGCTCGGAAAACCTCCCGTTTTTGCGTAAGATCATTTCTTTTGACAACCATTATGAAGGCATGTATCACTGGAACGATATCGAGGCCTTCGGCGTCCTGGTGCAGGACCATGAGTACCAGGCGGTAAAGGACAGCCTGGATCCGGATGAAGTGATAAATATGCAGTATACGTCAGGGACGACCGGCTTTCCGAAGGGCGTAATGCTGACGCACAACAATATCGTCAACAACGGGCAGGCTATCGGCGACGGCATGAGGTTCACCGAAAACGACAGGCTGTGCATTCCAGTGCCTTTTTTCCACTGCTTCGGCATGGTGCTTGCGGTTTTGGCGGCGGTGACGCACGGGGCTACGATGCTGCCGCTTCTGTGGTACACGCCCATGAAGGTCATGCACACCGTTGAATACGAGAGGTGTACCGCCGTGCATGGCGTGCCGACCATGTTCATCAGCATCCTGGAGCACCGTGATTTTGAGAAATATGACTACTCTACGCTCAGGACCGGGATCATGGCCGGGTCTACATGCCCGATCTCGGTGATGCAGGCGTGCGTGGACAAGATGAACATGAGGGACATAATCACAGTATACGGCCTTACGGAGGCCGCCCCCGGCTGCACCATGACCACAGTGAATGACACGGTGGAAAGGCGCGTCGGTACGGCCGGCCGTTCATTCCCGTTCATGGAGACTAAGATCGTCGACGCCGACAGCGGCAAGGATCTGGGCCCGAACGTATCCGGCGAGTTCTGCGTGCGCGGCTACAACGTCATGAAAGGGTACTATAAGAATGAAGACGCGAGCAGGGCGGCTATAGACAAGGACGGCTGGCTGCACACCGGCGATTTGGCGGAGATAGACGATGAGGGCTATTACAGGATCACGGGCAGGATCAAGGACATGATCATCCGGGGCGGGGAGAACATCTCGCCCAAGGAGATAGAGGACGTGATCTACAAGTTCGAAGGCGTCAGGGATGTGGCCGTAGTCGCCGCAACGTCGCACAAATACGGCGAGGAGGTCTGCGCAGTCATCGTGCCGAAAGGCGGGGCGCCTTTGCATGAGGAGGAGATCCAGGCGTACGTCAATAAAAAGCTTGCAAAGCACAAGACGCCCAAATACGTGGTGTTCATGGAGGACCTGCCGCTGACCGCCAGCGGGAAGGTGCAAAAGTACATACTCCGCGAGACGGTCAATGAGAAGCTGGGGCTGAACGAAGGGCTGGAATAGCGCTGCGGGCGGGTCTGGCTGCGCCGGGGTGAAGGGCGCGGCGGTTCTGCGGCGGAGTGAAAAGCCCTGCGGCGGTTCTGCGGCGGAGTGAAGTGCCTGCGGCGGAAAAATTAAAAACAGATTAAAAACTGAATAGTGTGTTGACAAGTGCGCGTAACAATGTTATGTTACGCGCATAACATTGTTACGCTGTTGGAAGAAAGGAACAAAAGGAGGCGGGACGGATGGACGAGATATCAAAGAAAGACTTGCTGACTGAGACCGGGATCTCTTACGGGCAGCTATACCGCTGGAAGCGCGAGGGGCTCATCCCGGAGGAATGGTTTGTCAAGCGGGCCTCATTCACGGGGCAGGAGACATGGTTCCCCAGGGAGCGTGTCCTTGAGCGTGTCGGCTTGATCCTCGATATGAAGGACGAAGAGTCGCTTGAGGGGATACGCAGGAAGATCATCGGGGAGGACGACGGCGAACTTGGCGGCCTGATAAAGTCGGCGGTCATGATGGCCGGGCAGGATAAAACGCCTGCGCAGGCAGTCCTGTTTGAAACCAACGACGGCAAGCATTTCATTCTGCTTACAAAGGATGGCAGGGCGCTGGCCGACGGCGGTGTAAAGCCGCTTATGATGCTGACTGAAAAAGAGATAAGTAATCGTATCAAAGCGGAAGGGAACGCGGAAGCACGAGCGGAAGGGAACACGGAAGCAATGGCCGAAGGGAACGCGGAAGTAATGGCCGAAGGGAACGCGGAAGTAATGGCCGAAGGGAATGCGGAAGCAATGGCCGAAGGGAACGCGGAAGCAGAAGCGGAAGGAATACTGGAAGCAGAAGCGGAAGCTGATAGCGGAATGAAGGGAGTACAGTGATGCCAATTGTAATGAATTTCAACAATGCCGGGAGCACGGCGGACGGCAAGATAGACGGGGTCGGCACGATCATGGGCGGAGTATACGGCAGGCTGCGCATCAACGGGGTCTGCACGGTGGAGGGCGACCTGGAAGCCGAATCGCTTGAAATCGATGGCGTATGCACATGCACGGGCAGTGTTGAGGCGAAATCGTTTGATTGCGACGGCGTCCTGACGATAGAGGGCAATATGCGGGTCGGGACGGCGGACATCGATGGCGTTGTGACGGTGAAAGGGAGCAAAATCGAAGCGGACGAAATCAAATGCGACGGGGTCGTCAATGTAGAGGGCGAGATTTCCGCAGACGTCATCAATGCCAACGGGAAGATCAACGCCGAAGCGATCGTCGGCGACCGCATCAAGATCAAGTCCTATTGGAAGACCAGGCTGGGAAGGCTCCTGCTTCTTATAGGGGAGAAGGTGAACACGAAGCAGTCCGTTGTGAACCTCATCGAAGGGACGACTGTCGAGCTGCGCGGTGTGCGCGCGAAGTTCGTCAACGGCCATGATGTAAGCATCGGGAGAAACTGCGAGATCGGGCGTGTGGATGCGAGCGGCAAGCTCTATATCGACCCGATGTCGCGCGTCGACGAAGTGGTGGCTGCTTCATAAAGGTGGTCGCCGCTTGGTAATAATAAACGGTGGCTGCTTCATAAAGGTGGTCGCCGTTTCATAATATTTACACAAAATTTCCATAAAATAACATGGGAAATACATGTTGTTTATCCAAAATATGGTATAATCAAGCTGTACGGTATGTCACGCGCCAGGCCCGTTGGGCAGAAAGGAGATCAATATGAACAGCGTGAATTTTATCGGGAGGCTTACACACGAACCGGATGTGAAGAAGACAGGGAATGGCTTGTCGGTGTGCGACCTCAGGTTTGCCATCGACGATACGTACAGCAAGGATGACCGCAGCGATTTCATCAATGTTACGGTATTCGGCAACCAGGCTGAGGTATGCAAACGTTACCTGCGCAAAGGTTTTTTGGCGGGTGTGTCGGGGCGCATCAGGTCGGAGGCATACACCGGCCAGGATGGCATAAAGCGTTATCCCGTCAAGGTCGTTGCGGACAGGATCCAATTCCTGCAGTGGCCGGACCGGACTGAATCCAAGCCGCAGATCCCGGCATTCGGGGAAAACGGCGACCCGGAATTAAGTCTGGAGTCAGCCCTGGAATCAGTCCTGGAATCAGCTCCGGAATCAGCCCTTGGAATAGCCCCGGAAATCAGCCCGGAAGCGATGCCGGGGATCCTGGAAGACGACGATTTTTCGCAATCCTTTGCGGAACAGGCGTAAAGACACTGTGTGCGCAGTGTGCGCGAGGCGTGCGCGAGGCGTGCGCGGGGCGTGCGCGGGGATGGGTGATGAAAAAAGAGGGCGCTTCGGCGCCTTCTTTTTTATGGTATACTATTGCTCAAAATTTGGCGATGCGGAGGTGAAGTATGAAATTGGAATTGAACGGCAGGAAACCGGTGATTGCGGTCGTTGGGGCGACCGGCCTGGTCGGGGGGACTTTTCTCAAGGTGCTGGAGGAAAAAGGGTTCCCGTTTGAGAGGGCTTATTTATTTGCGTCGGCGAGGTCGGCCGGCACGACGGTGGCTTTCGCGGGGAATGACTATACGATCGAGGAGCTTACCGAAACGGCCTTTGACGGGAAGGGGATCGACATTGCGCTCTTCAGCGCGGGCGGCGGCACAAGCGCAAAGTTTGCGCCTATAGCGGCTGCGGCGGGCGCGCTCGTCATCGACAATTCAAGCCAGTGGCGCATGGACCCCGGCGTCCCGCTCGTTGTGCCCGAGGTCAATCCAAAAGACGCGTTCGATACGCCAAAGGGAATCATCGCAAACCCGAACTGCTCGACCATCCAGGCTGTGGTCGCGCTTAAGCCGCTGTTTGACAATTACGGCATAAGGCGCGTCATCTATTCGACCTACCAGGCCGTCGCCGGGTCGGGGATCAAGGGGATCCGCGATCTTGAGGAAGGCGTCAAGGGGAACGACATTTGCGTGGCGTACCCTCACCCGATTTTTGGGAATTGCCTGCCTCATATCGACGTTTTCCTCGAAAACGGCTATACGAAGGAAGAGATGAAGATGGTCGACGAAACGCACAAGATACTGCACGACGACAGTATTGGCGTGACCGCGACCACTGTGCGCGTGCCTGTTTTTACAGCCCACAGCGAGTCCATCAATGTGGAGTTTGAAAAACCGTTCGGCGACGTGGAGGAAATCAGGAGCCTGCTTGCGGGGTCGCCCGGTGTCGTCGTGCTTGATGACCCGGCGAACAACGTATATCCGCTCCCGCGCGAAGCGAGCGGGACCGACGAGGTATACGTCGGGAGGATCAGGCGGGACTTCTCCGTCGAAAGCGGCATCAATTTCTGGTGCGTCTCCGACAATGTCAGAAAGGGCGCGGCAAGCAACGCGGTACAGATCGCGGAGCTGTTTTTGGAGCAGGGGGCGTGATCGGCGGAGGATGATATGACAAGGGTAATAATAAGCGGGATAGACGGGCGGATGGGCCGGGCGCTGAGGGCCGTCATCGCAGACGACCCCGGTTTCGGGGGCTTTGAGATAGCCGCTGGCTTTGACCAACGTGACGGAGATGCGGAAGGTGTCCCGGTCTTTTCCTCGCCGGATGCAGATCCGGGCGCTGTGCCGCGCGCTGACGTGGTCATCGATTTTTCAAACTACGCTTTTGTGCCAAAGATCCTGCGTTATTGTGCCCTGGCGAAGACGCCGGCAGTCATCGCGACTACCGCGCTGGGCGAAGAGGAGCTTGCACTTATGCGCGATACAGCGGAACATGTAGCGGTCTTCCACAGCGCTAATATGTCCCTCGGGGTGAATCTCGTCGCAAAGATGTCCAGGCTTGCGGCGCCCGCCATAGAGGATGGCTTTGATATTGAGATCGTGGAGACGCACCACAACCAAAAGAAGGACGCGCCATCCGGCACGGCCATCCTGCTTGCCGACGCGATCAACGACTCACTTGACGCGCGCAAGGATTATATCTACGGGCGGCACGGGCGCGAAGACAGGCCGAGCCGAAAAGAGATAGGCATCCACGCGGTGAGGGGCGGATCTGTCCCGGGAAGGCATACGGTAATGTTTGCCGGGCCTGACGAAGTGATCGAGATCACGCATACTGTGTACAGCAGCAAGGTCTTTGCCATAGGCGCGTTGAAAGCGGCGGCCTTTGTGGCCGGGAAAGGCCCGGGGCTGTATGATATGGATTCCTTGCTCGGCACGCTGTGACAAACAAAAACGGGCGCCTTTTCGGCGTCCGTCCTGATACCAGCCCGCTCTTTGCGGCCCTGTGCTTTTAGGGTCAGTCCGCTACCACTTTCTGGCCGTCGTAATACCCGCAAACAGGGCAGACCTTGTGCGGGAGCTTGGTGCTGTGGCACTGTGGGCATACTGAAAGGCCCGGCGCCGACATACGCATATTGGGCGCGCGCCTTGAGTCGCGTTTCGCTTTTGAAGTCTTTCTTTTAGGAACTGCCATAATCCTGTCTCCCTTTCATAAACCCATGTATAACCCATGCTCTGTCTTTGAGCGCAACTTCACTATTATAAAGTAGCGGGATGTGCCTGTCAACAACGGCTTTCAGCCGCGCTATTTTCACACACGGTTTTCAGCCGCGCTATTTTCACACGGTTTTCAGCTGCGCTATTTTCAACAGCGCACTTCAGCGCGTTACTATTAACATAGTAGTTATTGCATTACACCGCACTTCACGGCACTGTATTAATTCAGTCCCGGCTCATTTGCTTTGTCAGTTCATATGTGTCGCGCGCAATCATCAGCTCCTCGTTTGTCGGGATCAAAAGTATGGCGACTTTGGAGTCGTCGCGGCTGATGATCGCCTCTTTGCCGCGCACCTTGTTTTTGACAAGGTCGAGCTTGATGCCCAGGTTGCCGAGCTCGGAGCATATGATGTCGCGCGTGTTGATGTCGTTTTCGCCGACGCCGGCCGTGAACACGATGGCATCAACGCCGTTCATCTCCGCGATATAGGCGCCGATGTAATAACGGACGCGGTGAGCGAACACCTTGAGCGCCAGTTCCGCCCGCGTGTTGCCGTTTTCGATCGCGGCCTGGATGTCGCGGAAGTCGCTTGATATGCCTGAAACGCCAAGCATGCCCGATTTCTTGTTCAGGATGCTCAGCACTTCGTCGGCTGTGCGGCCTTCCTTGTCGGCGACGAAGGAGATGATGGCCGGGTCGATGCTGCCCGAACGGGTACCCATCGCAAGGCCCGCCAGCGGGGTGAAGCCCATCGAGGTGTCGAGGCATTTGCCGCGCTTGATCGCGGAGACGCTTGCGCCGTTGCCCAGGTGGCAGGTGATGAGCTTAAGGTCGGCGATGTTGACGCCCAGGATGTCCGCCGCGCGCTCCGAGACGAATTTGTGGCTTGTGCCATGGAAGCCGTAGCGGCGGATGCCGTACTTCGTATAGTAGTCATATGGGATGGCGTATATATAGGATTCGGGCGGCATGGTCTGGTGGAAGGCCGTGTCGAAGACACCTATCTGGGGCGTGCCGGGCATGAGCTCCTGGCAGGCGGCGATGCCTTGCAGGTTGGGCGGGTTGTGCAGCGGCGCGAGCTCGATACATTCTTCGAGCGCTGCGATGACGGCCGCGTCGATCATGACGGATTTGGCGTATTTTTCGCCTGCGTGGACGACACGGTGGCCGACCGCGCTTATTTCCGACATTGATTTTATTACACCATAAATCGGATCTGTAAGGGCGCTTATGACGTTTGCGATAGCGTCTTTGTGGTCTTTCATCGGGGTTTCCTGGATAAATTTATCATCCACGTTTGTCTTTTCGTGCTTGAGAAGCGAGCCGTCAATGCCGATGCGCTCGACGAGGCCCTTCGCAAGGAGCGTCTCGGTCGTCATGTCAAGAACCTGATACTTGAGGGAAGAACTTCCACAATTGATTACTAATACCTTCATTACTAATAAATACCTCCTGAAACCCCTGAAACTATGCGTACCCGTCAAGTATACACTATTTTTCAGCCGTGCTGTCACGGAAATGCAGTATTTGTGCTGTCACGGAAATGTAGTATTTCGGTAATGCCAACACATTGTATAATATCCATGATCGTAAGTGTCAGAAAAGAAAGAGCATATGAGTACCAGAAAAAGAAAGAGCAGCGGTCGCAGTACCGGAAAGCGTACATCGACCGGTGCGAAAAGAAGTGCCGGCGGCGCCCCGCGCGGCAGGACCGCACTTGAAGAACGGGCGCGCATCCGGCTTGAAGTCACATCTATCATCCTTATCGCGGTCGGGATATTCCTGATGTGCGCACTCTTTTCGGCTGCATCGGGTATGGCCGGGGCGGGTTTGAGCAGGATACTGTCCGGCGTATTTGGCCCGATGGCTATCGTATTGCCCTTTTTCATAATAGGGTATGGCGTGCTGCTTATCATCGGCCTTGTACGGGGCGGGGATCTGAAACGCATCGCATTGATCATTGCGGTCTTTGCCCTGCTTTGCATCCTGATGGCCAGCCGGTATCTCGAAGTAACGGAAAGCGGGATCATGAGCCTCAGCGGCTATACTGTCGCCGAGGTCTACGCGCAGAGCGCCTCGGACAGCGGCGGCGGCGTCTTTGGCACTTATATAGCCAAAGGGCTTATCAGCTTTATCGGCAAACCCGGCTTGTTCATCCTGTGCATTGCGCTCATCGCGATTTCGGTCATTTTCATTGCGGGGATGTCGATGTCAAAAGCGGCCGGCGCCGTCCGGGACAAAAACCTTTCAAGGCGTGAGGAACGTCAGAAAAGGGCAGACGAACAGACTGCTTATTCAAAAGCAGGTTCAAAGGACGGGGATACCGGCAGTGGCGCGGGAAGGAAACCCGGCAGGGGCGCTGGCAGGGATGCAGGCAGGGGCGCTGGCGGGGATGCAGGCAGAGGCTCCGGCAGGGATGCAGGCAGGGGCTCCGGCGGGGATGCAGGCAGAGGCTCCGGCAGGGGCGCAGGCAGGGATGCAGGCAGGGGCGCTGGCATGGAGGCAGGCCCGGTGGATGTCACGGGCATCGAGCCAAGCCACGGAGGCGATAGGCAGGGCGGCATGTTCCGGGTGCCTTCGTTTCTCGGCGGCAGCCAGCCAAATGCGCCGGCAACCGGCATGGCCGAAGCGGGCGGTGCAGGCCATCAGAGACAGATCATCGACGCTGTCAAGAATGACGAGACGTATGGGGACCTCGGCAAACGCGGGCTCACTATCGAGGACACTACGGTCCCGTTCAAGCCTGATGATGCAGATGGCCCGGGCGCAGGGGGCGAAGAGGCGCCTGAAATGCGAAGGGCCCGTCGGCCTGTGCGGGAAAGAGCGCCCGAACAGCCCGGGGCCGGGCTTGGCAAGCGGCCGTCAGGCAGCATGCATTACGGGTCCACGCAGGATGACAGCAATTACCGAATACCACCCAGCGACCTGCTTTCAAAGGGCAGGGGCAGGGTCAAGACAGAAAGCACGAAGGTGCACGAATCGAACGCGGCGCGGCTTGAACAGGCTCTGCGTGATTTCCGCGTCGAGGCGCGTGTCGTGAGGGTCACGGTCGGCCCTACTGTTACGCGTTATGAGGTAGAGCCCGCTGTCGGGGTCAAGATACAGAATATACGCAGCATAGAACCGGATCTTGCGCGCAAGCTCGAAGTGAAGAGTGTGCGCGTCGTGCCTATGCCGGGGCAATCTGTCATAGGCATCGAGGCGTTCAATTCCACGACAAGCATTGTGTCGCTGCGTGAAATGATCGACAGCGATGAGTTTCGCGCCGCGCCGGGGAAGATCTCATTTGCGCTGGGGAAAAACATTTCCGGGAAGAGCATCATAGTCGACCTGAGGGAGATGCCGCACCTGCTTATCGCGGGTACGACCGGTTCGGGGAAAAGCGTATGTATCAACAGCATACTGCTTTCGATCCTGTACCGCGCAAAGCCAAGCGAAGTAAAGCTGATACTTATTGACCCAAAAGTCGTCGAGCTGAAAAGCTACAACGACCTTCCGCACCTTTTGGTCCCGGTCGTGACCGAGCCCGAGCGCGCGGCGATGGCGCTCTCGCATGCAGTCGTGATCATGAACGACAGGTACAAGAAATTCGCCGAATATAATGTTCGCAACCTTCAGGGATTCAACGAGAAGGTGTGCAGGGCAGGGCGGCCCGAGGAAGTGCTGCCGGAGATCGTTATCGTGATCGACGAGCTTTCGGATCTGATGATGGTCGCGTCGGCAAAGGTTCAGGAGTCCATCTCCCGCCTCGCCGCAATGGCCCGGGCCGCTGGAATGCACCTTATCGTTGCGACGCAGCAGCCGCTGGCGTCGATCCTGACAAGCGTCATCAAGGCCAATATCCCGTCGCGCATAGCGTTTGCGGTTTCGTCGAATTCGGCGTCGCGTGTTATTCTTGACAACCCGGGCGCTGAACGGTTGCACGGGAAAGGCGATATGCTGTTCTCGCCGGTCGGCACGCGTGAGGCGCTGCGCATACAAGGCGCTTTCACCGACGAGAAGGATGTTATAAAGGTCGTCGAATATGTCAAAAGGCAGATGGACCCCGACTATAGCGCCGAGCTTATATCAAAGGTTGACGCGGCTGTCGCAGGGAGCCTGATCGACGATGAGGACGAGCTCTTCCTGGACGCGGTCGAAATGGTCGCCCAGTCCAAACAGGCATCCGTTTCCATGATACAAAGGCGTTTTCGCGTCGGCTACAACCGCGCCGCAAGGCTTGTTGACATGATGGAGGAACGGGGCATCGTCGCGGCATCGGACGGCACGAACAAACCGCGCCGGCTTATCATGAGCGAGGCCCAGCTTTCGAGTTTCCTGACGTCATCCAGGCCGGACACAGGCTATGGCGGCTTTGCTGACGCCCTGGCGCCTTCACAGGGACCGGGCAAGGCAAAGGGCGGACAGGATGATTTCCCGGGCGGGATAGAAGAGGCTGACGAATTCGCTGTGCCCCCTGCCTGCATCGACCAGGAGGAGACAGACGACTGAGCCTATGAGCAAGGTCTTCATCGAGACTGTAGGCTGCCCAAAAAACCTGGAGGATTCTGAGCGCATGGCCGGTCTGCTTGCGGCGGCCGGGCATGAAATCGTCTTTGACCCCTCCTTTGCCGATGTGCTGGTAGTGAACACATGCGGGTTCATAGAGGCGGCAAAACGCGAATCCATCGATACTATCTTTGACTTTGTGCCGTACAAATCACAAGGGAAACACCTCGTCTTGACCGGCTGCCTGACGCAGCGCTACCCGGATGAGCTTGCGGCGGAGCTGCCGGAAGCCGACGCCATCCTCGGCGTGGACGGGTATGCGGCCTTGCCGGAGATCATATCCGGGCTCACGCGGGGCGGGGCAGGAGGGGACGGCCTTCCCGGGGCGGATAAGGGCGACCTTGACGGGGCGGAAGGGGCCGGACCCCCTTACTTACGCAAGGCAAAAGGGGACGGTTCCTCTGCCTTACGCAAGGCGCTTACGCCGCGTTATTCGTCGTACCTTAAGCTCGCCGAGGGCTGCTCAAACAACTGCGCGTACTGTATCATCCCTTACATACGCGGCCCGTACAGAAGCGTGCCCGAAGAACAGGTTTTGCGGGAGGCGGGGATGCTCGCTTCCGAGGGGTGCAGGGAACTGATACTCATTGCCCAGGATGTGAGCTTCTACGGAAAGGACCTGTATGGCGGATACGCGCTGCCCGGGCTTCTGCGCAGGCTGTGTGCATCCGGCGCCGCGAAAGGCATCGAATGGATAAGGCTCCTTTATTGCTATGAGGAACGTATTACGGACGAGCTTATTGAGGTAATGGCGAGCGAGCCCAGGATACTGAACTATATAGACATGCCGCTTCAGCATGTGAGCGACAGGCTGCTGAAAGCGATGCGGCGCTCCTCTTCGGGCGAAAGCATAAGGCGAACTATTGCCCGGCTGCGCGCGGCCATGCCGGACATAGCCATCCGGACGACCTTTATCACGGGCCTTCCGGGGGAAACGGAGCAGGACTTCGAAGAGCTTTATGATTTTGCGGAAGAAGTACGCTTTGACCGGCTGGGCGTCTTTACATATTCGCCCGAAGAGGGGACGGACGCAGCTCTTATGCCTGGCCAGGTAAGCTTTGAGGCCGCCGACGCCAGGCGCGACGCCTTGATGCGGCTCCAGCAGAAGATATCGCTTGATAAGAACAGGGGCCTTGTCGGCACGGTTCAGGATGTCATTGTCGACGGGCGGGACGAAGGAGGGGCCTTCACCGGGCGGACAAGGGGCGACGCCCCCGATATCGACAACGCGGTCATCTTTTCTGCGCCAGGTGCGGATGATGGTATAATAGGTACGATCGCAGGAGTTCGCATTACAGACGCCATGGACTATGACCTGGTCGGCGAGCTGGCTTGACAAAGGAGAGATATGAACCTGCCAAATTTTTTGACGATGATCCGCATGGCGCTCGTGCCTGTCTTTATAGTCTTTTTCTATCTGGGGCAAGGCGGCGCGTATTTGTTCTGCGTCCTTGCTTTTGCAGTGTTTGTCATCGCGTCTCTGACGGATGCGCTTGACGGGCATATCGCGCGGAGCCGCGGGCTTGTCACGAATTTCGGGAAGCTTATGGACCCGCTCGCGGACAAGGTCCTGACGACATCCGCTTTCATCGTCTTCGTGGATGTTCACCTTATCTATGCGTGGATGGTAATAGTCATACTCGCGCGTGAGTTTGCGATCACCGGACTTCGAAGCGTTGCGGCTTCGGAGGGTGTCGTGATCCCCGCGGGTTTCTCGGGTAAGCTCAAGACGGTTTTCCAGATGGTTGCGATCTGCCTGATACTGTTCACTTCCGTCATAGAAGGCGTTTCGTCCGCTATGAATATGTGGGTCTTCCTGTCTTACGCAAGCCTGGTTTGCCTTTGGGTCGCGGTGGGGCTGACGGTCTACTCGGGCATCGAGTACCTCTGGAAAGGCCGCAAGCTTTTGAATACGAAATAATACGGAATAATAAGGAGGGATCATGCCAACCGCATCAGTCATCGCCGTCGGGACAGAGCTTCTGTTCGGGCAGGTCGTCAACACAAACGCAGCGTATATCTCGGAGCAGCTCCAGCTCCTGGGCGTCAGCGTCCTTTACCACTACACAGTCGGCGACAACCCCAAGCGCCTCAAGGCAGTGCTTGCGGGCGCCGCGGATGAAACCGACATCATAATAACAACGGGCGGTCTGGGGCCAACGCAAGACGACCTCACCAAAGAACTTATTGCCGAACTCACGGGAAGGGCGCTTGTGCATGACGAGGAAGCGCACAGGAGGCTCGATGAGATAATGCGCAGCTTCGGCAGGGAAAACTTTACACAGAACAATCTGAAACAGACGCTTCTGCCCGAAGGCGCCGAGGTTTTTTATAACGAGGCCGGCACGGCGCCGGGGTTCGCGATCGAAAACGGCGAAAATACGTTCATTGCGATGCCCGGCCCGCCGCGCGAGATGAAGGAGATGATGCTAAGAAGCGTCATACCATATCTTGCGAAAAAGTCCGATGCCGTCATTTACAGCAAGATGCTGAGGTTTTACGGCATAGGCGAGTCGGCGCTTGAAACTGCGCTGCTGCCGATTATCGACGGACAGACTGACCCGACTGTTGCGACGTACGCGAAAGACGGCGAGTGCGCAGTAAGGGTTTCGTCCATGCGAAGGACCGTGGAGGAAGCGGAAGAGGCCGTGGACGCCGCTGTGGCGCGGACAGTGGAGCTTGCCGGACAGTATCTTTACAACGATGAGGACAAGGACTATCCGGAGGTGATCGTAGAGCTTCTTAAGAGTAAAGGTTTGGTGCTCGCCGCAGCCGAGTCGTGTACGGGGGGCCTTTTTGCGGGCGCGGTCACGTCTGTGCCGGGTTCCTCCGATGTGCTTGACCGCAGTTTTATAACATACAGCAACGAGGCGAAGATGGAGATGATAGGCGTTTCCCTGGAGACACTTGAAAGGCATGGCGCCGTGTCCGAAGAGTGCGCCCGCGAGATGGCCCTGGGCGCCCTGGCTCATTCGCGCGCGGATATCGCGGTTTCCGTTACCGGGATCGCGGGGCCGGGCGGCGCAACCTGCGGCAAGCCTGTCGGCACGGTCTTTTTTGGCCTTGCGGTGCGGGAGGGGCGTTTCGGGGCCGTAGAGCCGGTGGTGCGGGGGAAGCATTTCCGTGACCGGGGGCGGCGCGTCAACCGCCATGTATGCGTCCTTGAGATGTGCGATATGCTCCGCTCGTTCCTTGCGGGCTGGGAGGAGTAGCGGCAGAGCAGCGGCAGGGCAGCGGCAGGGCAGCGGCAGCGTAGCGGCAGAGTAGCGGAAGAGCAGCGGCAGGGCAGCGGAAGAGCAGCGGCAGGGCAGCGGCAGGGCAGCGGCAGGGCAGCGGCAGAGTAGCGGCAGAGTAGCGGCAGAGCAGCGGCAGCGTAGCGGAAGAGCAGCGGCAGGGCAGCGGCCGAGGACCGGCAGGCCCGGGCAAAAACACGCCCAATTTC
>Ga0082212_10001788_pt1 | contig 31694 bp, 20 predicted proteins | sample TergutNt197P3_FD_71548 | JGI IMG/M metagenome (GOLD analysis project Ga0082212, IMG submission 71548) | Neocapritermes taracua P3 segment gut microbial communities from Petit-Saut dam, French Guiana - Nt197 P3 | ecosystem: Host-associated > Arthropoda: Insects > Digestive system > Gut ...
CCTTACGTGTTACCGCGGCTGCTGGCACGTAATTAGCCGGGGCTTATTCATTGCCTAACGTCATCACAGAGGCATTCCCTCCTCCGCTTATTCTTCAGCAACAAAAGGATTTTACAACCTTTCGGCCTTCCTCATCCACGCGGCGTCGCTCCGTCAGGCTTGCGCCCATTGCGGAATATTCTTAGCTGCTGCCTCCCGTAGGAGTTTGGGCCGTATCTCAGTCCCAATGTGGCCGTTCACCCTCTCAGGCCGGCTACCCATCATCGCCTTGGTAAGCTCTTACCCTACCAACAAGCTAATGGGACGCGGGCCCATCCTCTGGCGGAGCCTTAGCTCCTTTCCTTACCCAGCCATAGCCAGATAAGCACATCCGGTATTACCCGCTATTTCTAACGGCTATCCCCGGCCACAGGGTAGGTCACCCACGCGTTACTCACCAGTCCGCCACTCTACAGTGCATTGCTGCACCTTACCGTCCGACTTGCATGCTTAAGACGCGCCGCCAGCGTTCGTTCTGAGCCAGGATCAAACTCTCCATGATATATTCTCTAATCCATTTACCCGTCTCCGGGTAAACGACCAGATATCATTTCAAGTCCGCAATTGTGCCCTTAGGCACTTCGCGAATCCTTCGAAATGGGCTTTGCCCATTCCGTTTAATCGATCAATTCGTTTACGCTTGCTTCTTCCCCTTCCCTAACACCTTTACCTCTCGATAAAGGATTGTTCCAAAGATCATGTACCCCCTAAAGGGGAGTTTTGACATTACTACAGAGCCTTGATCCGTGTCAAGTGGTAACTGCCCTTGTTTTTGGCGCAGATTTCTCCCCACAGTCACGCTCTGTAGTTTTTTATATGGTGTTTTTGATACAGCCGTGGAACCCTTCGGGTTCCTCAATGACCGTCAAGAACCTGGGTTATCCAAATGATTTGGACACTGCCAGAATGGTATTTTTCAAAACTTTGTTAGTTTTGAAAAATACTTTTGATAAGTAGCGCAACTCCCCTGTGGAATTACGCCAATAATAAAAATATCGAAAAATAGCACAAAATGTCAAGTACTTTTTACAAAATTCATGAAAAAAATGCGATTTTTTCAAAACTTGTTCCAAAATTAACAGAGTTTTGTAACAAACTCAATCAGGCAAGGCAATATTCAGTACTTCTTCAAAACGCTCGACAAGATGGAAACTGATCCCTTTTTTGACATGGTCTGGAATATCATCCAAATCACGAAGATTTTGCTTGGGTATTATAATGTTTTTAACATGATTTCTCCTGGCTGCAACGGTTTTTTCCTTTAAGCCGCCAACGGGCAACACCTGACCGGTAAGGGACAGTTCGCCGGTCATAGCCAGCCGATCGGTAATAGCTTTTTCTCTGAGCAGGGAAAGCAGCGCTGTGGCCATGGTAATTCCTGCAGACGGCCCGTCCTTGGGTGTCGCACCTTCGGGAATATGGAGATGGATTTGATTTTTTTCGAACCATTCGGAAGAAAGGCCATATTTTTCTATCCCCGCTTTACGGGCCACGGTCATGGCGATAGATGCGCTTTCCTTCATTGTTTCGCCCATCTTGCCGGTAAGAATCAATTCTCCCTTGCCAGGTGAAGCCACAGCTTCAATAATGAGCATATCACCTCCCATGCTGGTCCAGGCAAGGCCAAGGGACATGCCGGGTTTGTCGGCTTTTTTAACTACATCTTCAGAAAAAATCGGTTTACCCAAATGCTTTTCTACAGTTTTTTTGTCTACTGCAAACAAAAGCTGGGTTTTGGCAGTTTCTACGGCGGCGGAAGATGATATTTTCTTGGAAGAAACTGTCTTTTTTGCCGTATTTGCCTTTTTACCGGATTTGGCTTCTTCGTTTTCAATAATTTGAATTGCCAACTTACGATGAATTTTATCGAGGTTTTTTTCAAAATTACGAACCCCTGCTTCACGGGCATAGCCGCTGGCAATATGATAAAGGCTGTCTTTGGTATACTTTACCTGGCTTTTTTTAAGTCCGTTTTTTTCAAGACTTTTCGGCACCAGATAGCGCCGTGCAATTTCAAGTTTTTCCGTATCAATATAACCGGGCAGTTCAATGATCTCCATCCTGTCGAGGAGCGGAGGCGGAATTGTATCCAGGGTATTGGCAGTAACAATAAAGAAAACTCTGGAAATATCAAAAGGTAAATCAAGATAATGATCCCTGAAAGCATAGTTCTGTTCGGGATCAAGCACTTCCAGAAGCGCAGAAGCGGGATCGCCCTGATAGCTTACCCCCATTTTGTCAATTTCGTCGATCATAAAAACAGGATCACGGGTTTTGGTAATTTTAAGTCCCTGAATAATTTTACCCGGCATTGCGCCAATATAAGTCCGCCGATGACCCTTAATTTCAGCTTCGTCCCTCATACCGCCGACAGAAAAACGGAAGAATTCCTTCCCCAAAGCACGGGCAATGGAACGTCCAACGCTGGTCTTTCCTACTCCCGGCGGGCCAACCAAGCAAACAATCGAGCCTATGGGGAACCTGTCAAAACTTCTGCCATGCGGCCGCGAACGCACTGATCCGGCAGTTGTGCTGGAATTTGTTTTACGTTCGTCGCCGGAAGCGATATTTGCATGAGTATTGTTTTTTTGGTTCTGCTGATTTTTTTGCAGTTGCTGATTATGATTGCCAGGCTGCGAAAGCTGCTTAAGTTTCCGAACTGCAAGATATTCTGCAATACGGTTTTTTACATCTTTTAAACCATAATGATCCTCTTCAAGAATTTCTCTGGCGTTTGCCAGATCAAAATTTTCGGGCGGTGGATCGTTCCAGGGGAGGTTTACTATTACATCAAGATAATTACGGGTTACAGTAAATTCGCCGGAATTTGGTTCCATAAGGCTGAATTTTTCCAGTTCCTGTTCCACAGCTTCCTTGGTTTCTCCTTCAAACTTAAAAGCATCTATTTTATCTTTAAAACGCTGGTATTCGGAACTCTTTGCATCCGTGGTCATTCCCAGTTCCGTCTTGATTGCTTTAAGTTCTTCTTTTAAGAAATAATCCCGCTGTGATTTTTCAATCTTTTCGTTTATCTCTTTTTGGATTCGCTTTTGTATACGCAGAAGTTCCTGTTCTTTTTTGATAAATACCAGTACCTGTTCCATACGTTTGCGGACATTGATCATTTCCAGGATCTTTTGCTGCTCTGTTTTATCAATGTTTAAAATACTGGTAATAAAGTCAGCAATCTTGCCGGGATGATCAATGTTGATCATATTAAGGCGCATCTCTTCGGAAAAAAGCGGATTATTTTCGGAAATCTGCTTCATTTCGGAGATTAATGCCCTGGTAAGCGCCTTAACTTCGGAAGTGTTATCTTCTTCGTCTTCTATATATTCCACCGCAGCTGCTATAGGGGCCTGTACATGAAGAGTCTTTTTTACCCTGAACCGTTTAAGGGTTGAAATAAAAATATTTACTCCCCCATCAGGAAGGTTGATTTTTTTTACAATTTTGGCAACCGTTCCCATCTGGTAAAGGTCTGTAATTGAAGGATTTTCTGTTTCGTTTTTCAGCATCACAAGACCAATCAGAGCATTCCCGGAAACAGCATCATCTATTACTTTAACATCCGGCGGATTACCAATCATAATGGGAGTAAAAATTCCCGGAAAAATAGGCCGGCCCATGAGGGCTACCAGGGGCAATTTATTTGGTAAAATCTGGTCAATGGGGACCATGCTTTGTTCAGGCATGAATTCATCCTTTTTTGCTGTTTTTATCCTAAAACAGGTGTTTTTCAGTTTAAAAATAGCAAAAATCACCGTAAAAAGCAAGTTTTTTTGCGAACAATGGCAAAATTTACTCCAATACAATATGCCTTTAGTAAGTCTTTACAGGATAATATAAATCCGGAGTATACTTTACATAATGAACTCAGAAATGGACTTGGTCAGGGAAGCGTTTCACTATCAGAACCGCTTTGCCGGTTCTACCATGGTTTTTAAAATTGACTTTTCTGTCACTTCCGAAGCAGCTTTTCCTTCTTTAATGAAGGATTTGGCTTTACTCGCACAGACCGGTTTTCATGTTGTGATAGTTCCCGGCGCCAAGGAATGGATAGATTCGGTACTTGCGGAGAACGGTATTGTAACTCAATACGCCCCATCGGCAGTTCACGGTTCAATCAGGATAACAAGCGCCAAAGCCCTGCCTTTTGTCGAAATGGCAGCTTTCCATGTGGCAACCAGATTTATGACGGCACTTTCCGCCAACCGATGCGATTCGGTTATAGGAAACTTTGTCCGTGCCAGAGGGCTGGGAGTGCTGGATGGATGTGATATGGAATGTTCGGGCAAGGTAGAAAAGATACTGGTAAAGCCAATAGAAAAAATCCTTGATTCGGGAATGGTATCAATACTTCCCTGTATTGGCTGGGGACCTTCAGGAAAACCGTACAATGTACACAGCGACGAAATCGCCCTTGCGGTAGCAAGTGCTTTGGGAGCGGTAAAATTTTTTATTGTAACGGCGGGAAAAAATCTTTTGACTCTTGATTTACCGGAATACCTAAAAACCATCCGTCACATTTCCGGCAATAATAATAAATCAAGTGACAGAATTGTACGGCTTACACCCAAAGAAGCCGAAGAAATCCTCGATTTAAATAATTCGGCAGCAGATAAAAATAAAGCTGTAACGGGAAATAATAAGGCTAGTGAGGAATTGCGTCTGGCCCTGGCGGTATCCAAAGCAGGAATTGAGCGGGTTCACATCATCGACGGCCGGGAAGAAGGAGCGGTGTTACGGGAACTCTTTTCCAATCTGGGAGCAGGAACAATGTTATATGCAGACGAATATGAATCAATTCGTCCTTTGGAAACCCAGGATATTCCTGATGTATTGCGGATCATGGAACCTCTTATGCAGCATGGCATTCTTATACGCCGCACTGCAGAGGACATTCAGGAAAAAAAGGAAGACTATTGGGTTTTCGGTATTGACGGCCAGGCTCATGCCTCTGCAGCACTCCACATGTGGGGTGAACAAGGTGAAATTGCCGCCATTGCTGTAGACAATGCGTATATTGACATGGGCCTTGGAAGCCGTATCGTACGGTTCCTCATCAATAAGGCTGTCAAGGACGGACTCCGCCGGGTTTTTGTACTTACCACCCAAACCCAGGATTGGTTTGAAACCCTTGGGTTTAAGGAAAGCAATACGGAATCTTTGCCCGAAGAACGAAGAAAAATCTATGATCCGGAAAGAAAAAGCAAGATCTACACGTTGGAACTGCAATAATCAAAAATGACTGGAAAGTATTTGTCTATTCGTAATTTTTTTTATTATGTATTTTGTCTTTTTTTTATCATTTCCTGCGATTCGTTACCATCGACTCCAAAAATTGCCAAAATTCCAATTACACAAAAAGGTGAAATGTCAACTGTTGTTCTTGCTCTTGTTAATCGTCAAAGCACAATTTTTGACGGAGAAAATATCCATACCTTTCCGGATGGTTTAGTATTCTATTTTATCATATATCCTGTTAATACGAATATTTCTCCAACAATAAAACAGTATCAAAATTTTACAATAGACAAAGAACCATATTGGAAAAGCACTCCCGGTTCATATAATTCGCATACCGTAATTTACAATGAGCGAACATTTATTGAACATGAGCCGGAAGCCTTTTCGATTATTAACATAAGAAAGAATACAAAAGCTTTTGTACAAAAAACCATTATTTGCGGTCCTTCTCTACCTTCTGAAGGGATTGTACATTACCAGCTCTTTTTTGGCTATGGAAAAACCCTTGAAGAGTTTAACTTTATATTTAATCTGAAGGATGCTTTATAGCGGCCTGATAAAATATATCAGAAATCTATAAGCCCGCCCCATATCCAGCCAAATTGCTCTTCCCACATATTTTTCCGGAAAACGCAATAGTACCATGGATGTTCCTCTCCATCTACCATAGTCTTAATTTCAGAATATCCCAAAACCCGGACACTAGACCCTTTTGGAAGTGCATTGTATTCATGTGGTTCTTCTTCGAAAGAAAATGAATAAAATTTGTATTGCAAACCTGGTCCCTCTCTGACTCTTGCATTATTATTAACCTTGCAGTTTGATCTATAAGAATAAATAACATATCCATCCATGCTTCTCTTTTTATTGTTTTCCGGTATATGAGTAACACTCCACAATTCAAGTCCGTTGCTGCCAATAAGTTTATATATCGAAAACAGACTGTCTGTCTCTATCAGTGAACATTTTACTGTTTTTTGCTTAATATAATTCGGCAACTCACCCCAGTCATTTATGGTAACTACATTCAGCGTTATTTCATTTCCGCTTATTGTATAATTGCCTAAAACACTTTGTCCGCCGCCTTCTCCGCTGTGAACTAATTTAAAGTTATTATCGGCTGTAAAAAATAAGTAAAACCCATGGCCGCCCTTTTCCGGGCCCCATGTTGTTTCTGCTAAATCAAGAGAAAAAGCCGGGAAACAAAATAAAACAACAACTGTTACCGTTAGGAAAAAAATCTTTTTCATCAACGTACCTCCAAAAATTATTAGTTAATGCTGTCCCAAAATGTCAGATTTTGGAACAGCTGCTGTAAATTTTTCAGTTTACCTTAAATTTTGGCCTTAATTCATAGTGTAAATGTTCACCGGTAGAATTTCCAGTATTGCCAACTCTGCCAAAATTAAACCCAGGCGGCAATACTACAGTATAAACACCTGCACTTTTCCCCAAAGTAATAAGTCCTTCCAGCATTCTTGATTGATAAGAATCTGTCATATGCCCATAAATGATATTAAAATCATTTGTAGATGTTCTTAAATGATAACCAAAACCTTCGCTTTTATCATAGGGATTTTGCCACTTTAACGGATTGTTTTGCATAAGTATTGTTTCATATTGTGTTATATACAACCCGGGATTTTTCTTATGTGTAGCAAGATCTATTCCCAAACCTACTTTTATCTTCGACCCTACTTCACCAACTGTACTTCCATGAAACTGCCCTTTATAGTCTCCCGCTGTATATTTTTCATAAGTGGAAATCCAGGATGGCCCTCCCACAGGATCAATAACCCTGCCCTGTCCAAACAATGAGTACAAAGGATTATTACGGTTATAAGACCAATTTTCCTTTATCTGCTGAAATGCCCATGCAATTGCAAAATTATCATATCTTCCTCTGTCCCATAATCCGGGAACATATGACTGCCCTCCGGAAAATCCAAACATTACTTTATTCCATTCCTGAGCAAATTTTGAATATTCATCGAAGAAGTCTATAGGGACTCCAAGCGGAACAAAAACACCCAGTTCTTTGCGTGCATCCTGCATTGCACTAACCATGTCGCCATTGTATTTTATATACACATTGTTAATAAAATCACGCTGGATATAATACCTTACCTTAACAGTTGGGGAAGTATCCAATGGGATCGATCTATTGTTTGCCTTTCTATATTCATCCCACATTTTTTCAGCTTCTTCAACGCTTATACCCAAAACCCTTGACAATGATCCTGCATACCCTCCTTTTCCATATTCATAGTCTTCCATTAAAAGATTTCCGAATTCATCATATAAATTATGACTGCGATCGAATACTATATTGCCATCGGCTGTGAATCTCCAAAAATCAGCACTTGAATCATAATTGTTCAGGATATTTGCAAGGTTAAACAATGCCATGATTTTAGCAGATTCACTTGAGTTTTCTGAAACAAGAACCATATAATTAGTTGCAAAATTATATGCTTCATCAGCCATTGCAGATCCGATAGATCCAATGCCATACGTGTTCATTAATCCAAGGGCTGTACTAATATGCCCTGTCACTGCCATAATGGTTTCCAGGTTTTGTCCATAAATACCATCATAAACTCCATTTCTGTAAGACTCATGGCTGAATATCACATTAAGTCCAAATCTGCTCCCATCTTCCAGGGCATCTCTGCCAAGAGAAATTGTTTTTATTCCGGTAACCGGATCGTAAACCGTTTGGGTATAATCTGCATTTCGGTTTTCTGCAATATAAGTTTTATTCTCCAAAATTGAACTGTACAATTCCCTGTTGGTTTTATCGCCTGAATACAAAGTCCTCATTTGACTAATATAACTTTTAGCCGCTTCGGAGTCAGATGTCCAAATGCCAAAATTTACTTTCCAGACCTCCAGACCGCGAAATGCGGCAGCAAGAGTTCCCGGACTAATGTCTACACCTGCAGTGCCAAAATTTCCATTAAACCCGTCCCTGCCAAAATGCAATTCCAACAATCCTGTACCTGACAAATTATTATTGAAAATACCAAGATTAATTGCATTTAATGTAACATCTCCGCCAAAAGCAAAATTTACTCCCTGTCCGGCCAACCCTCCCGTCAAGTTAGACAATTTTTCTCCATCAGAATAATATTGGCCATAAAATCCCTCAAGCCCAAGATTCATTACTCCAGAAGTAAATGTACTTGTCCCGGCAATCGTTGCGCTGACAAGGCCACCTTTTAGCCCTGATGAAAATGCATTATTATTCCAGCCAAATTGACCATCATTATAGGTAACTGCACTTATTGCGCTTGTTGCTGTGCTGGTACTGAACGTTTGAACACCAACCATGACTGTTTTAACAGCTGCTTTTCCAAATTGTGAAGAAGCACTATCAATTGCTTTTGATGTCAGCCCGGCAAATTTTGTTCCGCCATCAACTGCCGAACCTAAACCATTAAAAGCTATGCCGCCGGCTGCAGAAACTGCATTAATCATGACACTTTGCCCAAGTGAAAAACCAAACTCATCCCAACTTTTATACCCATATGCAATGTCAAGAGCGTTAAACAAAAGATCTCCCGAAACATTGATGGCAATTGCAAGACCGAGGCTTGCTCCCATTGAAACAGGAGCCAAAACAGCGCCTACCACTGTAGATGCTACAGTAGTCATAATACCTACAGTGCCTCTGATGCTCGGAGCATTAAACCAGGAACCGCGGGAATCCCAAAGAGGTTTATCCCAAAGAGGAGCATTCATTAATGCGATGCCGTTAGCTTGTTTGATTTCCCATTTATAGAATTCACTGATTAAACGGCCTAATTCACCACTACCCGTATCACTTTCATTGATGGGAGCATGCCCAACCCATTTGCCAAAATAGCCGGATGAACCGTTGCCAGAACCAAAAACAGCAATGCTTTTCTCTTTGATTTCTTCCTGGGCCACTGCAATCATTGCCTGTATTCCTAAATAATTCAGGCTTTCCAGATTGGAATCACTTAAATCGGTTGATAACTCCCAGTATCCCATCACATAATAACGATACGTATCCAGTAAGGCTTTTTCTGTAATTGCACTGCGGAAAACTGTTGAATGAACTATTATGTTTTTAACATAAGAATTACCGGATCTTTTCCACCCGCCCTGTAGGTTAAATAATTGATCCATACTTTTATCAATATTCCTGTTGCCAGAAAAAATATTTTCTTCCAAAGCTTTCTTTGCTTCCAAGACAGATTCTCTCGCCTGAAAAGCAAAAAGTTCCATTTTTGCACTGGCCAATTCGATGGTACTATTTTGTGCAAATTCTTTTGCAACAACCCTTGCCTGGCCAGAATCCCATAATCCTAATCCTGAAATACCGTTGATTACAACTGATGCTACCGTTCCAGCACTTCCATTTAACGAAGTAAATGCTCTACTAAGGTTCGAAATACCTGCAGAATTAAGAATCCCAAATAAAATTTCTGATGCTTTCTCTGTTTCTTCAATCCCAGGAAAAGAAGAAGGTAAAAAACAGTCAAGTTTACGGCTATAAGACTCAGCATCAGTTCCTACTAGTACCAAAAGATTGCTGTCTAATGTGTATGCAGCAGTATTTACTGCATTATTAATCCATGCTTCCTTATTATTCAGACTTTCTAAATATGCAACATTCCATGCAGTATCAATGTTTCCATATTGTTCTACAAAGCATTTCTCCCATCGTGCAAGAGCCATATTCATTGACTCAATTCCGTCTTTCCAGTCTTGCCTGCCTCTTTCAATGACAAGCATCGAAGCTTCGTGCCATGAAGACAGCTTTGTGTTTAAATCTTTATTTTGTTCATTCCAGGCTACTTCCCTGGCAGCAAGTTCAGCATTATACCGGGCAATATACGCTGTTTCTATTAACCCCGTATATTTTTCTGCCAATTCAAGATATTGTTTTGTATATACTGCCCGGTCTGCATTAATCGATTTTAAATCTGTAATTAAGGCAGTTCCCATGTCATAAATGTACTTTTTTATTGCTGATGTATCATTTCCATAAGTCAATTCAGCAGTCATGTTTAGTTCTTCAAGGGATATTTCCCCATTAACAAAAGCATCAAATGTTATTCTATATGCTTCCTGTTTTTCAATACGATCTTTTTCATTGTCTTTATATACTTTTTCCAATTTTAGTTCTAAAGTATCACGTATTCCTTTTCCCCATGTATAAAGAGCATCAAGAGCAGATGACACAGAAGCAAAAATAATACCATTTCCCATTTCCCTATTATAAACAATCATATCATCCCAATATGATTTTAAAGAAACTATTTCAGAATCATTAATGCCCGCCGAAATTTTTAATGCAGATTCAATGTCAGACCAGACAACTCCTTCTTCACGCTGAATAGACAAAATATCCAATTTTGAACATGATTCATTGTAATTGGCCATAATTGAATTCAACCTATGAAAACCAATTAAAAAGGCCCATTTGTTTGAAGTTAAGATACTATAATAACTGTCTTTTCTGTTTCCTGTAGCATTAAGAATTTGCTTTAATTCACTGTTATCAAAAGTATATGGCCATTTATATGCTGCAATTGTAAAACCCGATACATTTTTTTTATACACATAGCTATCTGCTTTATCATACAGCCAGGACATTTCCCTATACCTGGAAACATAATCCAAACCTCCTGATCCTACCCCTCCGCCGCCAGTTAAACATAAAACCGCAAAAAACTCTAAATCCTTCTTTTGTTGAGCTGTCAGACTTGTCCATGCATTTTCCTGAAGCCCTGGAAGATAATATTTTTGGTAATCACTCAGCAAATCATCAAGGCGATCTCCATTAAGTTTCATGTTTCCATCAGATCCCAAATTTGAAAGAATATAACTGGAAGAAACAACAGGTATTCCCTGATTTTTTTCTGCAAAATTTCTGATTAAATATCCTATCGCCAAACCCCAGGTTTGGTAATTATTTTCATCTGCAAAATAATATGTATTCATTCTAAAAGACCATGAAGCTAATGCTTCTTCAAACTGGGACAATTGACTTGATTTTTCTTCATTATTACTACTGTTAAAATAAAGGGACAGATTATTTGCTTCTTCTTCGGTAATCCGGTTTAATACGAATGTATTACGGTTATATGAAACACTCAAAGTTCCTTCATCGGTAATTTTAACAAAATCAAACCATGAACAACTATTCAGCGTTGGAGATGTATAATCATTATAATACGTAAGCATCTGCGGAGAATAATACGAAGATATCATGCTTGTTGCCGAATTGTACAATTCAAAATTGCATACTTGTTCTTCTTCCAGACTTGAATAAAACTCTGTTTTTGCTTTTAAAGCAAGGAACATTCTGGAAAAGCTTTTTTGATAATCCTGGTATAGAGCATTATATTCGTCGTTGTCATACGGCCTGGAAGCCTGACCGTTATTATACAGGTCAGCCAGCGCGGCAAGAGCTATGTTAGCCCGATCATACCGTTCCCGTGAATATGCAAGTTCTTCTTTTGGTTCACGATAATGCTGTAAACCGTCCGGTAAATTTGAACTGTTGTACAGGTATGAAGTGCTTGCCCAGCGCTGAATGGCATCGTTTCTTTCATAATCCATTCGTGTTTCTTCAATCAGATTAAAAGCCTGTTTTGCATTGCCATAAATCATGTCATAATTTTCACCGGCCATGGAATAACTTAAAGCTAATTGATTATAAATATTCATTACGGCCTGATAGCTTGTTCTTGTTTTTTCAAGTTCTTCTGAGATAAGTTTCAAATCATCCAAAGCAGTTTGTCCCGAAGGAGGAATATTATTGTATTCATATCCAAGGACAGCAAGCTGTTCTCTGAGCATATCCTCATAATCAATTATACTTTGAAGTTTATCGGCTTCTTCCCGATAAATTTCTTCGGCAATGGCGAATTCATAATTTTCCGCAGGATTTTCCCAAACTTTATCAGTATTATAATAATAGGACATAGTTGCAGATATAAATTCATTTTGACGATAATATAGGCTGTTATTAATCAGCAAATCAAAGGCACTTGACAACCTTCTATATGCTTCAATTGCAGATTCACAGGCATCAGCAAGAATTCCTTCTTGCCGGGAAAGAGCCCCGTTAATTAATCCTGTTTTTTCAGGGTTTCCGGATTTTGCTCCATTCAAATTCTCAAAATTCTTTATTAATGCAGGATCAAAGCGGGGCTCGCTGATATAGGTGCGCCAATGTTCTTTGTCTTCTGAGGAATCGACAGTTACCGTATATTCATTATGGATTAGCAAAAAATTCAATAAATAATAAAAGTAAGAACCTTCGTTATTAGCCGATGTTACATCTTCTCCCTGATAATACGTATTCAAAGCGATAGTCAGATATTCTTCATATTTCGAAATTGTTTCATTGATATCTTCCGGTATAGTTATTCCTCTAAAAACAGCTTTTGCAGCCATATAGTTAAGCAGCGCATTTTTCCATGCCTCCAGTTCTGCTTCCAGCATTAATGGGAGAATTCCTGTTTCTTCATCAATCCTTATTAAAAATGATGAGATTACAACAGCCGCACTCAAACCGGTTTCTTCACTGTAATGCAATAATCCGTCAGTTACAGAAACCATGTCGTACATGCCTTCATTGTTTTCTATGCCAAACTCGGCAAAAACCTTGTTAATTGATCGCCAGACAAACTTCGCAGCTTCCCTTTGAATACCCGGAGCATAGGCAAAAAGTTCCTGGTATACAGAAAACAGCTTTGCGCCATGTGTCGTTTCCGTTGCTTCCCTTTTCAAGCGATGAAACAAACCTTCTTCTTCCAGAGCCGTAACGGTTCCTTCAGTTTTTACATGTCCTGTAACAGAAAAATACCAATCCAATGCGGATTCAGCGCCTAACAGGGACAGCTGGATTTGTTTTGTTTCCGCATCATCATTGCCCTGTACAATTGATTGCAGCAAAACCCATCCATCCTGCAGCATTAATTCTTCGTAATACTTTTGTTCCGCCCTAAGGTAAGCCGTATAATATGCTTCGTCATTTTGTCTTTTTTCCGCCAGAGCAGTTAACGTTTCATAATAAGAAGCAATTTCCTGAAGAATAAAGTCACTTGAATTAACCTTGTATACAGCCATCTGCAAGGAATAACGGTTATTGAGTTCTTCAAGCTTTTTTTCTTCTTCCATGAGCATAATTGCAGTTGCCTGCAGTTCCTGTTGAATTTGAGCCAAATCACCGCCTGCATTCCTAAGTTTTTCCTGGATTTCCGCATAGGATACCAAAGCTGCATCATAGCTGTTTTTAGCATTCCGCCATTGTTCAAGATTTTCAGCTTCCGTCATACGGCCTGCACTCAAATCTTCCGCATAGGCGGAAACCGCCTCGGCAATAGCCAGTCTTTGTTCCCAATAATTCGCTATTGATCTGGCACGCAATAATTCTATTTGGTATTCATCAAGGAAAAAGTCTTCGCTGGACAAATCCAAAACAGCATTCAGGGTTTTTCCGTCCATACCCAATGCCAGAACGAATTCCCTTTCCAGCGCAGCCATTGATTCCTTCGCCTTGTTCAGGTATTGAGTGTACATGTTTGCCCACCGAATCAATTCTGTACCGGCAACCTTTTGACTTTCACTTAACAATCTTTGATTCATTGTTTGCTGAACCCAGGCTGCAAGGGTTCCGTTTTCCAGACCGTTTTTCGGCGCTCCGGATGTAAACCGCGAAAGCCAGAAGGTAACACTGTTTTTTGCCTCGGCCAAAACAGAACCGCAGGTAATGTATATGTCCAAAAGCGCATTTGCCCTTTCCGCAGCGCTATAGACACGAAGAGCGGCTTCTTTCTGAAATTCTTCTTTTGCCTGGACAATAGCTTCGTTTAATAATTCCGATGCATTGATAAAAAGCTGTTCGCCCTCATAGAAAAGTTCCTTGGCCTTTTCTTCCCAGGCAAGTCTTTCCCGTTCCAGTTCAGCAAAAGCAATTCTCCAGGTTTCCTGTCCTTCAAAATAAAGTTCCCTGCTGTCCCGTTCCCATTCCATGCGGCGTACAATAAAGCGTTCTTCCGCTTCGGCCCATGCTTTTAATCCCCGTTCAAACTGTTCCTGGAAAGCGATTAGCCATTCTTCTCCCAAAAGGGCAAGATCCCCGGTTCCGGCCATAGCTGCTTCGATCCTTTCTTCCAGAGCTTCAATTCCGGCAGCACAGGCATTTTCCGCATCCCTAATCAGACGGGAACTGATGGCGGAAGCGCTTTCGCTTTCGCTATGTTTCCGCAGACTCCAAATATCGCCGGTACGGCGGGCGACAAAAAGCCGTTCTTCACGTGCAAGAAGCGCTTCGAATTCTGCCTGTCTGCTTAAAAGCGATTGATTAATAACCTCCTTAAGATAATCTTCAAATCCTGCCCTGCCGGAATCATCAATATAAAGAAGTAATTCGGGAAAAGCCGCTGTTAACGTAATACGGTAACTGCTCAGTTCCGATTCGCCGGTAAAACTTATGAGTTGATTCCAAAGCGCACGATCTTCTTCTACACTGCGGCCTTCCCAGGGACGGACGCTTTCCGGGTCTCCGGTTTCGCCGTAAATGATGTTTCCTTCTGCATTGGTATGATACGCATACAGACGATTGGCAAGATCTACAGCTTCTTCCATTGTATTTATTGAACGTCCTGAATCGTTTCCAAAAAAACGAAGGAAAAGCCATTGCGCAAAACGCTTTTCCAGTTCTTCTTCGGACCAGCGTACAAGGTTACGGCTTAATTCTTCCGATAATTCAGGGGTATCGTGCAATTCCAGCGCCGTTCTTTCCCAAACAGCAATTGCAAACCCAATACCCCTTCTGGCTTCTCTTATCCACGACAGGGGATCCAGTTCACGATCGGCCCTGTCGAAATGGTATTCAAATACTTTTTTGTCAAAACCTCTCGGTTCGTCAAAAGTTTGAGCAAAAATATTTATGCAAAGAAAAAAATTGAAAAGAAATAACAAGATGCATCTTGTTGACGGGAATGATTTGGCAGCCATGGGAGGCCTCTGAATAACTTGATGCTGCCCGCAAACACGGGCTTCTTACCCACGCAGAAATTGCCTTCTGAAGAAATAATAAATTATTTATTGATAATTGCAAGAAAAAAACGACAAATTCGATAAAAATATGACAAATGTCATAAAGCCTGCACTAAATAAAGCAAAGGGGTAACCTAAGAGACACTATTCTAACCATTTTTTTTCCATAGAAAGGGCAAGCAACCCTGACAGCTATTAATCAAGGTATTTTTTGGATATTTTATCCAAAGAATGCTCAAAAGTAACAGAAATATCATGTGCAAAGCTTTTTATTGACTCTTTTATCTCGTAGCTTGGGATAATTTCAGGTTTAAACAGCTCATAAACTCCAATTCCGAAACAATTTGCCAGTTTTACCAGCGTTAAAGACGATACCCAGCTCTTCCCTGTCTCAATATCCGCCAAAAAATTGGTAGAAATCTCAATTTTTTCCGCTAATTTAACCTGCGACCAGCCCCTAAGACCCCGGTAATGCTTGATATTTGAACTTAAAATCCGCCTTAATTTGGCTTCTTCCATACTTAAAAAAATTCTAATCAATTGCTTGATCTAATTTCAAATGGGTATTAGTATATTATTACCAGTGGTATTATCATGGTATATAAAAATAACTTAATTCAAGAGGTAAAAACTATGGAAAACAAAAATAAAGTAATCGAATTTGTAAAAACAGGAGCAAAGGTGGTTGGACTTGGGGTTTTGCTGGGCATGGCGGTTCCGGGTTGCGACAACGGAAGTACATCTTCCGGAGGCACCGAAGTAACACCGGAGGAAATAGTAGATTTCAACACGCGTGTAACGGATATAACTTATGCAAGAAGCGAAGTTGAAGGCAAAAATCCGAATCAAATCGCATGGGGTAAGATGGCTCAACTTGAAGCACAAAGTAAAATTATAGCGAAGCAATATGCGTTGTGGGAACAGGAGTTACGTACCTTACCGCCTACTGCGGACACAGCGAAGCAAATCGCGTTTGCACAGTACGTTCAAAGTCAGCAAGCGAGTTATCAGTATAGTTGTCGAACAAGCACGGCGTCGGGGTTGCTTAATACGAACCTATATAATGGTTTTGTTAATCTTAAAACAAATTTAATTCCATCAGGAGAACAAGCAAAATTCGAAGGAATGTTTAGTGTATTTCGAACGGCACATCATTTAAATCAGCGTGAAGAATATTTCAATCCCAGCGTTAAGGCTACTGATGAAAGTGGCATGAATACCGCTTGCAATAACTTGATATCTGAGGGCGGTCCAACCATTCCCGTCCCACAACGCACACATGAGAGCGTAAGTGCAGCCATACCGACAATTAACACTATGTTCCGTGACGCGTTGGAGATGGGAATTTCTTCCGGTAAGCCGATTATGTTGGATAATTTGGTTCAGCAAATAGAAGACCATACACAATTCTGGGCATGGAAAGATGATATTTACGACCGTTGGGGAATGATATTAAACACCCCACAACCACCGCGAATGGTAACCCCGCGAACCGCCGAAGCGACAACATTAACACGATGAAAAAAAGAACTGCATTAGCATTAGGCACACGCAACGGCAGCAGCTGCTAAAACTCCATAGTGGTGTTATTAACGATCCACACCATATTTAGTGTGTTAATTTCACGCAACGACAGTTGACGTTACACTCCAGGATAAATCCAGTTTCATGTGTTGGTTACTTTTCAGTTCGGAGAGGGAAAATTTCTTGTATTTGCTTTCGGCTGGGTAAACGATAAATCGGACTAAGCCGTACATTGTATCTATATTGTCATATTCGTAGATAAAATAGTCGGCTGTTCCGGTGTGGTAATGCAAACAAATTGACGGGGTTTTTAAAAATGATGATTCCCCTAATTTTGGAATAGTCGGCACGAGTTTGTAAAGCTGATCTATTTCATCCGAATATGCGTCGAAGTATTGAAGGATGTGTTCAAGCTGAACCGGAGGTATGATCTTTGAAACAATCGGTGGTACCGGAGACAACAGCTTAATGTAATTCTGGCGTTCAAAAGGTGAATAATCAACCAAGCCTTGTATGTTCCTTGCCTTGTAGTATGCCCCAGACGCTTTCCATTCTTCGGGTGTCGGCGAAAGCCCTGCCGTTACCGGATTTTGGTCTATGTAGGTCATAATAAAATTGTATTCCTGTGCATCTTTTATTGCCCTTGCAAAATATCTATTGCCCCACAAGTGGTCTGTCGATCCGTGTATACGGTTCCAGCGTTTGGCTGAATTAACTTTAATCCAATGCATAATGACGCTTAATGAACTTCTATTGTCAGGAATAATAAGTAAATGGATATGAGTAGGCATTAAACAAAAATTAACGAGCCGGAACCGAAATTTATCTTTTGCATTTTGCAATGTCATTAACATTATTTTTCTTCCAAGCTTGTTTTCAAAAATACGGATTTTGTCATTCGTCCGAGAAGTAACATGATACGCTGCACCAGTAATAAATTCACGCTTTTTATACAACAGTATTCCCCCATCAATACAAATAAGGGGTTTATTATGCACTGTGCTTGTATTGTTAGGGAAATATTTTAATTAATTTTAATGACAGGAAAGTATCTTTATAAACTACTCTAAATAACTACGGGATTTTGGCAGCTGCTGCCGTTGCGTGTACTCTGCCGTTGCGTGTACTGGAACGATTATGTTTGCCATTATATTCGTGTAATTCGTGGTATAACAGCGGACAAAATGATCAAAAATGTTAATTTTTGTTTCGTTTTTATGGTATAATAAATCACCATGAACTCACAAGAGATTAAACAGATTCTTGGCGGCTTAGGCACGGACATATGCGGAATAGCTTCGATAGACAGGTTTACCGGAGCACCGCAAGGGTTTCATCCCGCCGATACATTACCGTCGTGTAAATCGGTAATTGTATTCGGCAAAAAATTCCTGGAAGGGACGCTGGAATGCAATAATACCGTCCCCTATACCATTGTAAGAAATATGCTTTCGCATATCCTGGATAACATAGCACTCGAATTTTGCTATATTATGGAAAGCAAAAATATTGTTGCTGTACCGACAGGGACAATAGGCCCAACACTGCACGATAAAAAAACCGGCAGGTTTCGCAATGTTATTTCGGTAAAACATTCGGCGGTATTGGCAGGCCTTGGCTACATTGGAAAAAATACATTGCTGATTACGCCCGAATACGGAAACATGGTCTGGCTTTCCTCTGTTTTGGTAAACATTGAACTGGAACCCGATAAAATACTGAACGACAAATGTCCCGAAAATTGCATTAATTGCATTGATAATTGTCCTGTAGACGCATTAAAGCATGACAACCCTGAAATGGATCAGATAAAATGCGTTAATCATGCGTTCCATACAAACGAAGGCGAAGATTTTTACTTTAAGTGCCATACGTGCAGGACAATATGCCCAAAATGCCGGGGAAACAAATTATAAAAATATCCGGCATTAAAACGACTTGGCAAACGCCGCAACAATTTTTTCTTCCAGTTCGGGTATGCTTCCCTGCGCCTTGGCGCCTGCTGCGTTTTTATGGCCGCCGCCGCCGAATTGTCCGGCAATGGCGGCAACATCAATACGGCCGCGGGAACGGAAACCTATTGAACATTCCGTACTGTTTTCCTGCCGTATCAACGCAATAGCTTCAACACCTTCAACAGACAGAAGAAGCTGGTAGAGTACATCGGAATCCCTGCTTTCAAAACCGTAACGTTTCGATTCTTCCGGAGTTTCAAAGGATACAAGAAGTTTCCCATCAAAGTAGGATTTGGTTCTGTTCAGATAGCTACCCATAAGAAGCCGGGAATTGAGCGATTTTCCCCCATTAATAATGTTATAAATCTTTTTAGGGCTGGCCCCTGCGGCAGCAAGCCGTGCGGCAGTAAAAAACGTTTCCGCACATGGTTCGTCCAGGTGGCGGAAAAAACCGGTGTCTGTACAAAGGCCAAAAAGAAGAAGTTCGGCTTCGTTTGCATTTGGTTCAAACCCCAAAGCACGGAATATTTTTTCCGTCATAAACGTAACAGACGGCGCAAGCGGGTCAAGGAATATCACCTCTCCGCTGGGGTTGCCCAATGCGTGATGATCCACTACGGCAGTGGGTAACCCGTCTATGGGAAGATCCCCAACCCTGTCACGGATAGAACAGTCCATAATAAAAACCTTTAGTCCTTCCCGATTTGCAGGAAAGGGAAGAAAGTATTTTTCAAATGGTTTTAATTCATTTCTTTTAAAAGGACCGGCCGAGCAGGGAACGGCTTTTTTCCCCATACGCTCCAGCAGGGAACAAAGGGCCAATTGGCTACCCACGCAATCACCGTCGGGTTCTTCATGCCCTGCAACAACAAAACTTGTTCCGTTTTTAATAAAATCAACTAATGCTTTTGGCACATCCACCATAACATAGCTTAATACTAAAACGGCTAAACTGTCAGTAGCTTAAATTGCCGCCCTTGCTTTTCTGCGCCTTTTCCGCTTACCCGTGGACGGCCGTCCTGAATATACACATTTATTTCGGTTCTAAAACCATAATCGGCAAGGTAAATACCCGGTTCCAGAGAAAAGCAGGAACCTTCCAAAATACAACGGGTGTCGGGGAATTCAAATGAATCAATATTAACGCCCGATCCGTGAACTTCCGTATCAATACCATGGCCGGTTCTGTGCTTTATTGCCTGTCCATAGCCTTTTTTACAAAGCAGGGAACGGCAAAGGGCATCGAGTTTTGCGCCGGTTAACGTTTCGCCGGATTTTTTCCTCTCTGTAAAAGAACCACAGAGAAAATCAAGAACTGCTTCCCGTATTTCCGCTAAATCTGCAAAAACCTTTTCGGCACCGCTTTCCGCCTTTTTTCCGTAAACTCCCGCCCAGGCAATGTCCGCATAAATCGAACCGGGCAGCCGTTCTTTGGCCCAGAGGTCCAGTTGTATAATATCCCCTTCTCTGATTACTTTGCCTTTGCCGGTAAAATCATAATGAGGATTTGTACAATTGATCCCGGAAGCTGCCTGCGGAGGATGATCTCGCTCCATATTCTGCCGGACAAATTCATCTTCCATAAGATCACGGAGATCCCCTTCGTAAAGAGTTTTGCCTGCACCGTAGGAAGAACGTACAAAGTCCCAAACCGTTTCTATAATGCCGTAAAGGACGGCGGCTGAACGTTCATGGGAAGCGATTTCTTCCTTATCTAAAAGACCTTTAAAACGCTGAATCAGACAATCGGCAGAAACAAGCTTAATTCCCGCTCCCGAAAGAGCGCAATAGGTTCCTGCATCCAAAAAGGAAACAGCAGTAATGCTTTCCGACATATGAACAGCTATGGTTTTTCCCGCAAGGCAGCTTAAGTATTTTTGCAGTTCGTCCCTGCCTGCATAACATTGCTTCTTTCCCGGAAGATTGTCCAGATGATCCGCTTCTATGGCATGAACAACAGCCAAAGGCTCACCTGCAGCAGGGACAAAATAAAACCAAAAGCGGGAATTGGTAAGGGTTTTGGGACGGCGGAGAATTTCGTCAGACAGAGGATCTCTGTGCCGGAAGTTACAAAAAAACCATCCGTCAAGATCTTCTTCACGGATGGCTTTCTGGATTTTATCTAAAAAGCTATTATTGCTCTTCGCTGAAACCAAGGTCTATGCCTTCAACATTCTGAAAGCGATCGTCAATGTTTACATTGGATTGAATTACTCCCCAGGTTATATGGCTTTGTCTTTTAGCCACATAGAGCCGTACCCCGTAAAAAGCCCCTTCCTTGTAAAAAACAGACATGCAAGGCCAGGTAGGCCCATCGCCAAGCTGTACCAGGTCAGCTTTTCTGACAGTAAACTTGAACCATTCATAGGGAATATAAGCCCGGCCAAGAGAATTGTTTCCTTTACGGAACAAGACTACATAACCCAGGCGGTATGGGTATACTTTCTCTATTGGAACGTTAATATAGTACAGATCTGATGTATTTGCCGGCCCCCAGCGGTCTTCCATGGTACTGCCGCCGGCCTGTTGCGCATCAACAGTCGGAGTACTGAGTACCATAAAACCGGTAAAAACCAAAAGACCCGCAAAAACGCTTAAAAAAACCAGTTTTCTCTTCATAATCAAGTTCCTCCTTGTTTCTTGTTTTCCTTCCTCCCTGAAAGAAAACGACCACTAATAATTATACTATAAACAGTCAAGGCTTGCAAGCATTATTGCTTTTATTGTATGTTTGCGATTTTCAGCCTCGTCCCAGGCCCGGCTCAAAGGACCGTCAATTACATCCGCCGTTACTTCTTCTCCCTTAACCGCCGGCAGACAGTGCAAGAAGATCGTATCGGCCCTGCCCGTTTTTGCCATAAGTGTGGGATTAACCTGGTATGGGCTTAACAAAGCTATCCTTTCTGCCTTTTTATCTTCTTCTCCCATAGAAGTCCATACATCGGTATATATCGCATCTGAACCGGTTACTTCGCTCAAATCATCCGTAACACGAATCTTCGCTCCGGATCCGGCAGAAATGGGGGCGCATAGTTCGATTAATTCCCAGTCAGGGTTCAACGCCGGGGGGGTAATAATGGTAAAATGAACGCCCATCTTTGAACAAATTACCATGAGAGACCGGGCTACATTATTACGGCCGTCTCCAACAAAACAGAGTTTTTTCCCTTTACAATCGCCGAAGCTTTCCTCCAGTGTCATAATATCCGCCAGAACCTGGGTTGGGTGAAAGCTATCCGTCAAGCCATTATAGACCGGCACACCGGAACAGGAAGCCAGCGTTTCGACGGTCGATTGTTTAAAACCCCGGAACTGTATAGCAGAAAACATACGGCCCAGTACCCGTGCGGTATCTTCAACAGACTCCTTGGCGCCCAATTGAATATCGACAGTGGACAGGAATACCGGGTGGCCTCCTTCTTCCCCAAAGGCAGTTTCAAAAGCACACCGCGTACGGGTAGAACGCTTTTCAAAGAGGAGTGCCAGGGTTTTTCCGGTAAAACGCTGCTTACACGACCCTTTTTCCGCCTTTACCTGTTTTGAAAGCTCAAGCAGAAAACGGATTTCTTCAGCTTCATAATCGAGCAAAGTTAAAAGTGAACGGCCTTTAAAGGCGTCTTTATTTATGGATGAATTCATAACTTATAATACCATGTCCTGGTAAATCCGTTCAATATCGTAGCCCCATAACCAACAATATTTAATTCTACCACCAGCTTAAGACTATACCCAAGAAAAGAATTATACTATATTCTGAAGTAGCAGTATGATTCAGTTGATCTTTTCCCTGCGTTTTCAGTCTCAGCTCCGTCGTACCAGGTCAAAATTGCTTATAGGTCTGGAAAAATCCATTGTCGAAGCGATAGAGAGTTACGCCGGCAAAGTAAAAATAGAAAACAAGTTGATTTATGCAACATTTAACAGCAATACCATCGGTTTTTGGCTTGATATATTGTGCCTTCTGGAAACTATAAAAAACACTCTGGACAAAGACTCATCGGAACTGTACGGACATATCTGTATTATTGGGGAAGACATAAACGAATTGGATATCCCCCTTCTGGTCAGAACCCTTCCATCCAATCTTTGGGGAACAGGAATATGGTGCGCTCCGGGTATTAACGAAGCCCTGCAATCATTTATCGACTTCGATGCGGCACTGTCCGATGACGAGCTTACCAGGGGATACTCCCAGGTTCGTGTTATCAGAGAGTTGGGAGATTCTTCAGAGGTGCAAACCAGGGAAAAGAACAATTCCGAAAAAATCCGTTCATATCTTAAACAGGGAACCAGTCAGAACTCAATAATAGTCGGAGATGAGCGGATTGGTAAATTGGAAGGATTATACCGGTATTGTGAAGAACAGATGAAGGGGTTTCCGCCCCTTCTTGTCCGTTTTAAAACAGAGAAAAATTCCATAACCTGTTTTACCGATTCTTTTTCACCGGAAATAAGAGAACAGATTCCGGAAGAAGAACTTAAAAACCTGAACAACACATATAATATTCTTTTTCAGGAACGTCTCCGTGATGAACTTTCTGAATTTACCATAAAGCGCGGACACTACTTCTTTTCCAGACTGGTGGAAGCATACAAAAAAGCAGCTGAAAAAAAATCTGTTAAACCCGTAATTATCCTGGAAAACATTCAGGATGCGGATCCAACAGCACGATTAATTATTGCAGATATCCATTTATCGTCTCCGGTCAAGGAACGTGTAAGGCTTTACGGGACAGCAACCAAATTAAAAGCACTGGAAACATGGGAGGAACTTTTTCCCAGAATTGTTAAATTTACACCGGAAAAAATCAAATCCCACAGCAAACCGGTTCTGCCGCGTGATCTGTGGGAAATGGGATACTGCTGCGATCTTTTAAAACGTTATTTTCCGTCTTTCCTTATTCCGCAATTGTTACAGGAGGAAGGCAAAAATTCCGCAATGATAGAAAAATCAATGACTCTTCTTTCCTGTCTGCAATCTGCCGGACAGATTGAATTTACGGACAAAGCCAAAGAAATTCTTGGGGACGAAGCAGAGGCAGTGCGTGCATTGGTACAGCGCCGCCTTCTGGACTGGGTTAAGGATTTCCGGTTAAAACCATGCTTCCCTCTCCTTTCCGCACTGGCAGATCTTGGTTTCCAGGGAGACGATAATCTTATTCTTGATTCAATTTCCGCAGATTTGATAAACGGTACCTATAAGAACATTGATAAAGCATTAGAAGAAGATACTTTTTGTTCCATTACAGGAAAGGATAAAGCATTTGTTTCGATCGTTAAAACTCAGAAGGCTTTAAGCTGCGGAACCCGTGAAGATATTATCGAGGCTTTTAAAGATGCCCTTCCCGGCAATTTAATGTCTCCCGTTATTCAATCCAGAATGTTTACGAATTCTGCTTCGTATTATTTGGGTGTCTGTGACACTCATTCAGCAGCCGATTCGGTAAAAGAAGGCATGCTTCTTACCCAAAATGAAAACTCCGGCAAAGGGCTCGCCAGGATTTACCGGCTCTTTTCTTTGGTGGAATTTACCAATCAGCATCTTTCCGATGCTATTGATTATTTTTCCTTTGCCATTGAACATGCGGAAAAAGAAGGCGATCTGACCGAACTGGGAATCTCTTCATATTATGCTGCAGTAACTCATTTTATCTTTGGAAATATTTCAAAGGCTAAACACCTTGTACTGAACGCCAGAAAAGCAGCTTTGGAAGCAATACTTCCCGAATGGGCAGACCGAAGCCGTTTTTTGGAAGGCCGTCTTTATTTTGAAACAGGGCTTTATCAGGCAGCCTTTGATATTTTCAGCGAATTGCGAACAAATTATCTTGGAAGCGGTTCTGCGGATTTTATTCAAACAGTAGATGCCTGGATATTCCGGTCAAATATATATCTAAATAACAAACAAAAAAGCACAGGACTCAAAGGGCCGGATGCACAGATGTTTATTGCAGAAGCTGCATTAATTAATGGGGATTATCAGAAAACCCTGGAACTGGTCAAAAAGATGGAACAGACAGAACTGGAAGAACGGTTTGTTTTTATTGAACAGCCCGATTGGCGCAGCGGCTTTAACCAATGCGAACTTTTAATCTTTTCTCAGCGTGATCTTTGGAACAGGATGATTCATACATTCAAGGCTTTGGCGCTGTGTAACTTAAATACACAGAAAGCAAACTCCGGCGATAACGACGAGGCTGTCCGTGAAATGCAGCATATTATCCGCAGCGACCTTCCCGAAACAGATCCAAATGATGCTTTTTACTTTTATTCATATTACCGCATTCTTAAACTCGCAGAAGCGCCGGATGTAGATATGAATACCGCAATCAGCATTGCATTTAAACGGCTCCAGAAACGGGCCAGCCGTATTGATGACAACGAAACCAAGCGGACATTTCTTTTTACCCATTACTGGAACAGTTCTCTGGCGGCGGCGGCAAAAGAACACAAATTAATCTGAAACCGTTCCAAACTCTGTATTCTTTTTTATAGAACAAACTTATCTGAACAGCAGCTTTGTCGGATCCAGAACTGTGCCGTTTTTCCTCAATTCAAAATGAAGGTGCGGTCCTGTTGACTGACCGGTAGTGCCAACCTTGCCGATAACAGTGCTTGTAGTAACATGACTGTGGCGCTGAATTGAAATTGCACTCAAGTGTCCGTAGAGGCTTGCCCAATTATTGTCATGAGCAATAACAATATAGTTGCCAAAGACCGGATCGTTTCCCAATTCCGTTACCCTTCCTTCCCGGGTTGCATATACTTCTGTTCCAATGGGTGCGGCAAGGTCTACTCCGTTGTGAAAATGAGGTTTACCGGTAAAAGGGTTCGGCCTCATCCCGAAAGAACTGGAAATTCTGTAATTCCGCAGGGGAAAACGGAAACCGCGGTTTAAAAAGAAACTTCGTTCGGTGGGGTTAAAATCTTCTCCGGGAAAAAATAGAAAGCGAAGCGAATTTCCTCCGGAACGGACAGTAATAATCTCTCCGCCTTCCGTTTCCCTGGACAGAGAAAGAAGGCGTTCAAGGTCGTTTGCCGGATTTTCAGGAATGTACAATCCGGGAATGGTGGGGAGCAGTATTGGGCCGCTGAACGACTCTGGATGATTTATCCTGTTCAGCGTAACAAGGGCGGAATACGGAATATTACACCTGGCGGAAAGCCGGAAAACGTCTTCATCATTTTTAGGGGTATATGAATAAATCTGTAACAGTGAATAAATATCATGATTGTTTTGATTTTGCCCGAAAAGACGACGGCGGGCTGTTTCTACATCTGCCAGGTACTGTTTAAAAACAGTATCCCGTGTGTTCAGATTCCCAATTACAGGTAATGTGTTATGTGCAGGCAGACTATCCTGAGCCTCCACATTTCTACAGAGTAAAGACATCCATAGAAATATGAGGAACAGAATAATCGAAAAAAAAGTTCGTGTAATTACTTGCGTGATCTAGCCCTGGGCTATAGCTTCCGTAGGACATGTTGCCGCACAAGCGCCGCAATCCGTACATTTGGCCGGATCGATCCAGCGGGCATTGTCTTTTTCGGAAATAGCTTCCACCGGGCATTCGCTGTCGCAGGAACCGCAATTAACACAGGCGTCAGTGATTTTATAAGCCATTTTACACCTCTTCTTTTAAAATTTTCACTTTAGTTGAGCTTGTTCCAAAAACTGAAGTTTTGGAACAGCCTCAGTTTACTATATTATCGGCACGATTTCAAGCAAGAATTTCTTTTAAAGCTTTTTCCTGCGCCGCAATAACTCTATCGCAAAAGGCATCAAATTCAGGGTCTTCAACCTGAAGTTCAGGATGAGCCAAAATATAGGCTATTGTTTCCCGAATTCCCTGGTCAAAGCGTATTGTTGCACAAAAATCCGGTACAAGGGTTTTAAGTTTGGTATTGTCAAACACCACCGAAACAGCCTTATCCCCTATTAGCCCTCCCGTAAAATCATAATCGGGCCCGGCTTTGGCAAGAAATTCACTTGAAACATGAATCGCTTTAAGGGGTTTCTCCAATGCATCGGCAATAGCCTTGTAAATCTGATTCCAGCAGAGTGTTTCATCAGTAGTGATCTGCACCGATTCTCCAATGGCATGGATATTTCCAACAAGTCCGGTAAATCCACAGGCAAAGTCGGCGGAACTTGTCATCGTCCACAGGCTGGTACCGTCTCCATGGATGATTATGGTTTTGCCATCAATAATTCGTTTTATTACCTGCCAAAATCCCTTTGCCCCATGAGCGCCAAGAGGAACCCTGCGTTCGTCGTAGGTATGACTTGGCCGTACAATGGTAATGGGAAAACCTTCTTCACGGTACATTTTAAGCAGCAATTCTTCACAGGCAATTTTTTGCCGGGAATATTCCCAGTAAGGATTTGCAAGAGGAGTACTTTCGGTAATCCTGTAATGCGCCAATGGCTTTTGATAAGCAGAAGCTGAACTGATAAAGATGTATTGCCGGGTTTTTTCCCTAAAAAGCCTGTAATCCCTCTGTACGTCCTCCGGCTTAAAAGCAATAAAATCCGCTACAGCGTCAAATTCCAGGCCTGCGATTTTTGCCGTTACATCCGCTTCGTTGGAAATATCGCAAATAATCTGGTTGAGCTTTCCGGGACCTTTTGGCGCCCGCCATGATTCGGAAGAACGGTTTCCCCGGTTAAGAAGCGTAAGTTCCCAGCCCAGTTCCAAAGCTCTCCTGCTTATGGCGGCACTGATTATACCGGTTCCGCCTATAATAAGTATTTTCATGTTTTAATATTATCTAAGTATAAGGTAAAGTACCATAGCTACAATTGCCAATCCCAATAACGCTACAATGTACACCCATAACGGAAGTTTTCCTGCCGCAAACAAAGAAGGTTTTTGTGATTTAAGCTGAGCCTGCTTCTGTTCAGGAGTACAATAGCCGCAAACCGGACAGCCTTTTACAAAATTTACTTCCTCTCCGGTATAACCGCACTGGGGACAACGTATAAAAGCAAAAAACCTGCCGCATTTCGGGCAGCGGTCGGAATTACGTTTTACTTCGGTTCCGCAGTTATCACAGAAAAAACGTGCGGGCATGTATCACCTGAGGCTGATCCAAAATGTCAGATTTTGGATCAGCTGCCTTAGATTTATGGGAAAAACCGGTCAAAGCCGGTTTTTCCAAAGCTATTTTCAAAACTAACAGAGTTTTGAAAATAGCTTAACCGGCAGCTTTTTCTGATACCGGGCAAGAACCGCCTGAAGCAGCCGAAGCGGGACATGCCGCGCAAGCAGGTTTTGCCTCACCCGATTCAGATTTATCAGCGGGTTTTTCAGTTGCTTTTGACGAATGCTTCTTTGAATTATCAGCTCTTTTATCATTTACATAAAAGCCGGAACCCTTAAAAATAACCCCGCTGCCGCCATTAATCAAACGGCGTATTTCTTTTCCGCATTGAGGACAGTCCGAAAAGGGCGCATCACTCATACTTTGAAAAGCTTCAAAATTGTGTCCGCAGCTCTTGCATTCATATTCGTAAGTAGGCATGCACACGCCGCCTCCTCGCGGCGAACTATAATAATTTCCTTGCGCTCGAGGGCCGAAGACCCTCATGCTTTTAGTATATCGAGATGGTATTAAAAAGTAAAGCAATGTCCTTTCCGCTCAGCGTACCGGTCTGAAGGACAAGGGCATTGCCGTCCTGGGCGGGATTCCCGGAAAAAAATGCCTTTGCCAGCGTTTCCATTTCTTTATGTTCACTGAAATCTGCCAAAGCTATTCCTATTCTTGCCATTGTAAAGATCCTGACAAGCGCTGCTGCCTGGGTGCTTGTGGGTGTTTCAAAACGCAGGATAGCATTGTATTGGGTTTCTTCAGTTGCTTTACCGCTGCTTTCCTTATATACAGCAAATAAAAAACGATCCGCAGGAATTTCAACCGGAATACCAAAGGCGGCGACAAGCCTGTTTATTGCCGGGGAAGGATCGTTCATCCAGCCTGAAAGAACCGAGCCTTTTTGCATGGCCGGAAGCGTTTCGGGAATCCTGGCGCCGGGAGGACGTACAAAGGGATCGGCGTCCGAAAGATAGGCAGCCCTGGAGTTAATGCTGACCGAAAGCATGGAACGTGCAGAATACCAATAAGGCATACCTGATGCGGAAGTCTTTTTTTCCCAGTCTTTACTGGCGCTGAAGAAAAGCCCTCCGCTTACACTGGGAAATTTTCCCGCAGCCGCAGCGTAGAAGTGCCGTTCCCCGGGCTTCTGAAAAACCGCAAGGATAAGCTCATCACTCATATCAAGGAAATCTTTTATTTCTGCACCGCTCATGCCGCCTAAAACAAGGGAATCCAGTATGGGCCGCACGGACTGAACATCTGCCATCAGGTAAAGCGGTGCTCCTTCGGGCATTAAGCCAAACCCGCTGCGACCTTGATAAAATGTTTCGGGTTTCGGTGCAGATGCGCAGGAAGCCAACAGTAAAAAAAGCGTTAGAAGGCAAAACGCACATTTTAATTTTTTATGATTTTGACCAGCCACTTTTTATCTCCCGTATCATATTCGATCATTCCGTCTGTCTCGCCCCATTCCACGGCAACCGCCAGCGTTTCGGCAGCGATATAGTCGGAATAAACTTCCCAGCATTGCCTTTGCCCCGGCGATCCGTAAATACACAGAACTATGCGGTCTGTTACTTCCAGACCGGTTTCCTTCCGTGCATTTTGTACAATGCGAATCAAATCCCGTGCCTCACCTTCCATTAAAAGTTCGCCGCTAATTTCCGTATCAAGGGCTACTGTAAGGGTTCCTTCATTAAGTACCCGGAGCTTTGCCTTTTCGATGCGGCGTATGTCGAGTTTTTCCGCATTAAGTTCTACACTTTGTCCATTGTCAAGCGTAATGGAATGTTTTTCCCCATCAAGTATTTTTTTTATTTCGTCCTTGCCTAAAGCCTCTATTTTTTGCGCCGCATTTTTCATTTCTTTTCCAAGCTCTTTTCCCAACACCCGGAAATTTGCCTTTGCTTCGTATGTTACAAGGTCTTCTTCGTTGTCACGAAAAAACACGTTCTTAACGTTAAGTTCATCCCGTATACTGTCTTCCATTTCTTCCAGGGCTTTTCGTTCGTCATTGTTTCTGGTAACCAGTTCCACCATATTAAGGGGCTGGCGAACTTTGACGTTGTACTGAGCCCGCAGCGCCCGTCCCATGGATACGGCATGCAGCACGGAAGCCATTTTGAATTCAAGGTTTCTGTCCCGCCTGTTTTCACGGGGCTCCGGAAAATCGGCAAGATGAACCGATATGGGATCGGAATCCAGTTTCAGGTTTTGCCAGATTGCATCGGTGGTAAAGGGCATAAAAGGAGATGCCACGGTAACAAGAGTTTTTAGTACATCGTAGAGGGCGCCGTAAGCATCGGTTTTGTCGCTGTCGGTTCCGGCAGAAGTTCCTGCATCAGCAGAACTGTCGGGAGCACCGGCGGCTTTCCAGAAGCGGCGGCGTGAACGGCGAATGTACCAGTTGTTAAGGTTGTCTATAAATTCAAGTATAGGATCTACAGCCCGTGAAAGATCGTACGATTCCAGCGCGTTTCCGGTTTTTTCAACAAGGTTTTCTGCTTCCGAAAGTATCCATCTGTCCAGCGGATTGGATGGATTTTCCGGTGCGCCTTTTACATCAATCTTGTCTATGTTTGCGTAGGTAACAAAGAAACTGTACGCATTCCACAGCGGAATGATGATGCTCTTCATCACTTCCTTAACACCTTCGTCGCTGTAACGGAGGTCATCGGCTTTTACTACTGCCGAATGGATAAGGAAGAGCCGCAGGGCATCCGCTCCAAAGGTATTAACCACTTCCATAGGATCGGTATAATTCTTCAGGCTTTTGCTCATCTTCTTGCCGTCAGCAGCAAGTACCAGGCCGTTTACAATGCAGTTTTTAAACGCCGGTTTTTTATGAAGCGCCGCAGCCAGGACGGTGAGTGTATAAAACCAGCCCCTGGTTTGATCAAGCCCTTCGCTGATAAAGTCGGCGGGAAAATGATTTTCAAAGAATTCTTTATTTTCAAAAGGATAATGATACTGACCGTAAGGCATGGCTCCCGACTCAAACCAGCAGTCCAGAACTTCCGGTATACGCTTCATGGTACCCTTACACGGTTTGCCGCCATTGTCGCCGGATGTTTTTTCGCAAGGTATGGTAACTTCGTCTACAAAGTGTTTGTGGAGGTCGTCGAGTTGTTTGCCGGAAAGTTTAAAAAGCTCATCCCTTGAGCCAACGCACATTGTTTTACCGCAGTCGTCGCAGCGCCAAATGGGCAGAGGGTTTCCCCAATAACGGTTACGGCTTATGGCCCAGTCACGTGCGCCCTCCAGCCACTTACCAAAACGGCCGGCTTTAATATGTTCGGGTACCCAGTAGATTTGACTGTTTGCATCCAGTATGTCCTGTTTGATTTTTTCTACACTGACAAACCAGGAACCAATAGCACGGTAAATTAAAGGACTGGCGCAACGCCAGCAATGAGGATACGCATGCATAATTTGTTCACGCTTTACCAGTTTACCTTCCAGCTTCAGGCGATCCATGATTGCCTTGTCCGCATCTTTTACAAAGATCCCCTTGTAATCGGAAACTTCTTCGGTAAACCGGCACTCTTCGTCTACAGGGCAAATTACCGGCACGCCGGTACCGCGCAGCACCCGTTCGTCGTCTTCGCCAAAACCGGGAGCGGTCTGAACGACGCCTGTTCCGTCTTCGGTTGAAACAAAATCACCCAAATACGTTTGAAAGGCATTGTCTTTTTCTGCATGGGCAAAGTAAGGAAACATCGGTTCAAATTTAATTCCCTTGAGATCGGCGCCTTTTTTCCGCCAAATAACCTTGTAATCGGAAGG
>Ga0082212_10001789_pt1 | contig 31687 bp, 31 predicted proteins | sample TergutNt197P3_FD_71548 | JGI IMG/M metagenome (GOLD analysis project Ga0082212, IMG submission 71548) | Neocapritermes taracua P3 segment gut microbial communities from Petit-Saut dam, French Guiana - Nt197 P3 | ecosystem: Host-associated > Arthropoda: Insects > Digestive system > Gut ...
TTTGATGCTCGGGATGGAAAGCGTGAAATTCTGCACTTAGTCTTCTTCACAGCTGAGACATCCGTCACATCACAGAATAGCTATTCTAAGGCCCAGCCCTCTGTTATCATACATCTCGTCACAATTCTATCCACTTCGAGTTCATCTTTAAGGTTGTGGCTGTCAAGATTTTTCGTCATGGTTGGAAACAACTTACCATATCTTGGCGGGGAATTCTCCTAGTATAATGACAATCTGTGTAGCTTCACTGCCTACAAAATCACAAGCCAAGTTGCCTTCCAACACAGGGACCCTAAACTCCAGTACCTTCATCGTCTGTCCTAACCGCGCCACGTACCAAACCATCTTCTTTCCCCTGATTTTTTCACCTTAATTGCACAAGTTAAAAGTGATGTATAGTTGTGTAAATTAAATTTTTAATTGTTTTGTCATGAATTTACGTGTACAACTGTGAGCAGGAAGATTCCGTCACCAGGAAGTGGAATACAGCAATAAGGATTGTACTGACAAAACACATCTACTGGAAAAAAGGAAGCAAAGAAACTAGAAAATATTCAGACAAAAATATTATAGTCGTGGGGTGAATGGGGGGAGGGGGGCGCAGCATCATAAAACATAGTGGAGTAAATTTGGGTATCAGTGTCGAGGGGGGGAAGTGACGTAAAATATCATGAATGGCAACGGATAATACAGAGTTATTCCGGAAATATAAACAAACCCGCGATGTGGAAATCAGAAACGAAATCGTGCTGATTTACATGCAAATCGTAAAGTACGTAGCTATGTCGCTCAGGAACATCTACGCCAAATACGGGGATTATGACGATGTAGTAAACGAGGGCGTGATTGCTTTAATCGGAGCGGTTGAAAGCTTTGATTTGGAACGCGGCGTAAAATTTGAAACCTACGCGAACATTAAAATAAAAGGTGCGATTATCGACTACGTCAGAAAGCAGGACTGGATTCCCCGGCAGGTCAGGCGGTTCGGCAGAGAACTTGATGATACCTACAATATCCTTTATTCCGAATTGGGGCGTTCACCCACGAACAACGAAATCGCTAAACGCATGAACCTTACGAAAGAGAAATTCGCCAAGAATATGGCAGACGCGGCGGGAACAATGACCCTTTCGTTTGAAGAGCTTTTATATGAAGATAACTTCAGCGGCATGGCAAGTGAAAAAGGAATCGGCGGGGAAGCCGACCGCGGCATTTATGAAAAAGAACTGCGTGAAATGATTGCACAGGCGATTGAAACATTGAACCCGAAAGAAAAGCAGGTTATTTCACTGCATTATTATGAAAAGTTAAAATTTTTAGAAATTGCGAAAGTTATCGGCGTAACCGAATCAAGAGTATGCCAAATCCATTCAAAATCAATGCTGATTTTGAAACGCAGGTTAGAAGATTATATTAAAATGTGAGGAGTAAATATGTTAAGAGGATTTTACAACGCGGCGCAGGCGATGATTGTTCAGCAAAGAGAGCTGAATTCAATTTCCAATAATATCGTCAACATCAATACGCCCGGATACCGCAAAGACCAAATTGAAACCAACACCTTCATGGAGGAGTTGATTTTGGTGCGCGGGCGAACACGGCTGAGCGGTACTTTCAGACAGCAGTATGTTGAGAATAACAAGGTGGATTTGGAGCAGTCAAATTTTGAATTTACCGGAAGCAAATTTGATATGGCGATTTGGGGCAATGTATACTTCAATATCCGCACCATGAGCGAACAGCCCAATGTGTATCAAACCAGAAACGGGCAGTTTGAGCTTGACAGCGAGGGATTCCTGCGGCTTGGCAAAGCCGGGCGCGTTCAGGGGCAGAACGGTGATATTTACATAGGGCATGACGACTTTATCGTAACGCCCGACGGCGTAATCGAAAACAATGACGGAATCATTGACACTCTGCTTTTGACTTATATCCCGCCCGAATCCGACGTGCGTAAAATCAATGATACACTGTTCAGCTATTTGGGCGAACCAATGGAAATACCGGCGGGCGAACGCTTTGAAGTTTTGCAGGGCGCGTTTGAAAAATCCAATGTTGATTTGAACAAAGAAACCGCACGGCTGATAGAAGTCCAGCGGCATTATGAATCAAACAGTAAAATACTGCAATATATAGACATGATGAACGGAAAGTCCGTATCTATCGCTAAAGCGGGCGTTTAATACTTAAAAAACGAAAGGAATTTTTATGAACATTTCTTTTTACACCGGTTCTTCGGGCATGATTGCTCAGCAGGAAGGGCTGAACATTTACGCAAACAATATCGCCAATATTAACACGGTAGGCTTTAAGGCAATGCGCCCGTCCTTCGCGGAATGTCTTTATGTGAGATACCGCGACACGGAGGCAACAACCGACTGGGAAACCGGACACGGACAGTATGTTATGAAAACCGACCTCATGTGGGAGGAAGGTTCATTCATCATGTCCGACCAGCCTTTGGACTTTGCGCTCCCGAATGACGGCTTTTTTATGGTGGTTGACCGTTACGGCGATACATACCTGACCCGTGACGGCGCGTTTTCGATTACGTTTAATGAGGACGCGGGTGTTTGGCAGCTTGTGAGCGCGGCAGGTGAATATGTGCTTGATTACGACGGTAGCCGTATTGAAGTTCCGTTTGAAGTTATTATTGATGAAGACGGCAATGAAACCGTAACCACCATGATTAATTATCGGGCGCTTGAAGATATGATTGGCGTGTTTACTGTACCGAACAACTGGGGTCTTGACAATGTAGACAAGAACCGCTTCGCGGTGACGGGACGTTCCGGTGAAGCCGCTGCGGCGCGGGATTATGATAAGGTCAGAATGGCACTCGAAATGTCTACGACCGATTTAGCCGGCGACATGGTCAGGATTATTGAAACCCAAAGAGCCTATCAATTGTCGGCAAAAGTAGTCCAGACATCAGATGAATTTATGAGAATCGCTAATAATCTCAGAGGATAGAAATTATTGTAGGGGACGGCGTCCCCGACGTCCCGAATAAAAAACCATAATTTAACCTGAAAGGAAACCTGACGATGATTCAAAAATTTGAAGACCTGAACGATGTTCATATTGACGTATTGATGGAAATCGGAAATATCGGCTCCGGTAACGCTTCTACAGCGTTATCCAGCATGATAGGCAAGGAAATTAAAATTAAAATGCCTGCGGTTCAGATTTTAGATTTTCAGCAGGCAATCGAACACAGCGGGAATCCGGAGGAAATCAGAGCGGCTGTATTGATTCGGCTTAAAGGTGAAATAGAGGGAATGATTCTGCTTTTGGTTGAGAAGAAATTAGCGGAAGTTATTTTGGATATTTTCTTTCAGAAGAAGGATATTGACTTATTAAGCTTAGACGAAGGCGACGTTTCCGCCTTATCTGAAATAGGCAACATTATGGGAAGCTCCTATGTCAGCGCGATTTCCACCTTGGCAGGGCTGAACGTGGGCGTTGAAGCGCCGTCGTTCACGGCGGATATGCTCGGCGCGATTATGAGCGTACCGGTAATCGAATTCGGCGAAGTCGGTGATAAGCTTCTCTGCATTGATAAGTCAATCGAAATCGACGGTCACAGCATTAAAAGCAATATGCTCCTGATTCCTACGGTTGATTCGCTTTCGGTATTATTTACGAGGTTAGGGATATTATGAAGCCTAACTTAAACGTTGGTATTTCGGACTGGAAGGTAAACAAGGGCGAAGGGCTGATTGTTACATACGCGCTTGGTTCTTGTGTCGGTATTTGTCTTTACGACAAAACTGTCAAAATCGGAGGGCTGTCGCACATTATGCTGCCGGACAGCAAAGGTGTCGCGGCTTCCGCCGCTGTAAACCGCATGAAGTTTGCAGACACTGCAATCCCTGATATGCTGCATAAATTAATTCAAATGGGTGCGGTGAAAAGCCGTATGACTGCGAAAATCGCGGGCGGAGCTTTGATGTTTGCGACTTCGAGCGAGAAGTTCAATATCGGTGAGCGCAATGTCGCGGCGGTCAAAGAAACGCTTAAAACTTTAGGCATACCGATAATTGCGCAAGATACGGGCTTGAACTTCGGGCGCACGGTTTTTTTCAATACCGAGGACGGAAAGGCTGAGGTAAAATCCACATCGCAAGGGGTTAAAATTTTATAAATGAAGCTTCTGACCTTAATCGAAAACACCGCCGCCAGCGATAAGCTTTACACTGAGCACGGGCTTTCGTTTTACATAGAGCACGGCGGAAAATCATTTTTATTTGATACGGGCGCGTCCGACCTTTTCGCTAAAAATGCGTCAAGAATGTTGGTAGACCTCAGAACCCTGCACGCGGCGGCGATTTCGCACAATCATTCCGACCATATCGGCGGCGTTGACGCGCTTTTGGATTATTGCCCGAATATTAAAATTTTTGCAAAAAAAGATGTATTGAACGGCTTTTACAAAAAAGCCGGTGTTTTTCATGTGCCGATTGGGCAAGGGAAAGACTTTTTTGAAAAAAGAGCGGAGAATTTCGTGCTTTTTAATCAATTTCAGCAAATGGCGGACGGAATTTTTCTGCTGTCTAATGAAGTTTTTGAACCCGCCTTTACCGATAAAACCCTGCTGACCAAAAAGAACGGCAAGGTTGTTGCGGACGATTATACGCATGAGATTTTTATGGTTGTGTTCCCGACCGGCGACATTGAGGACGGTTATGTGGTTATATCAAGTTGTTCTCACTCCGGCATTGTGAATATACTCAATACAGCGCGGCAGACATGGGAGAACGCGCCTGTTTTGGGGTTGGTTGCGGGGATTCATCTGACGGCGAATTCCGGTAAAAAGTTAATTTGCTCCGCTGAAGAAATCGAAAAACAGGCGGACTTAATCAAGGAAATGGACATCGGACCGATTTATGTTTGTCACTGCGCGGGGCAAAAAGGCTACGAACGCTTGAAAATTCACCTCGGCGACCAGATTCAATATCTGAGAGCAGGGGAGGAATTGGAGTTTTAGTTTTTATAAAATTTAAAGGAACATAAAAAATGAACGAAAATATTAAATCCGAAATCCGCGCTTTGCGCGAAAACAGTGCAATTGCTTATATTGCTTCGGTAAATGAAGACGGTTATCCGCAAACGAAAGCAATGATGGTTCTTGAGCACGAGAGCATGAAGGTGCATTATTTTTCCACCAATACAAGCTCCAAGCGTGTTTCGCAGTTTCGGAAAAACCCGAAAGCGTCGGTTTATTACTGCGATAACGAGCAGTTTAAAGGCGCGCTGTTCACCGGTACGATTGAAGTCTGCACTGATTATGAAACCAGAGCGTTGCTGTGGGACGACGCTTCCTTGAAATATTATCCCAAAGGGATTAATGATGAGGATTACAGTGTTTTTAAATTCACTGCCGAAACGGTTAATTATTATCACGGACTGAAAAACACAACACTTTCAATAGATGAAATTTAACGGCGATAAAACTTTATGCCCGACCCTACTAAAAACGCCGTTAAAACGGCGTTTTATTCGCTTATTAACGTTTTGTTAAAAATTACACTTGAAAATTTAACAAAAATGTAGTATAATAAGGAAATGAATATCATTTTAAATTTAATCAGCATGAAAGGATACCGGAAATGAAACCACCAATTACAAAATCCGAACTGAAAAAACAGCTTTACGGCATACTCGAATTCGATATGCGCGTTACCCCGGAAAAAGCAACACTGGAACAGATTTATAAAGCGCTTTCTGTTATCGTGGTGAATCATCTGAAAGAAAAACGCAGTAAGTTTTTCAACGACACAAATTCTTCGGGCGCAAAGCAGGTTTATTACATATCAATGGAATTCCTCATGGGCTGTTCGCTTAAAACCAACCTGTTCAACATAGGGATGGACGAAACAGCGGAAGGTATCCTGAAAGATGAATTTAATATTAATATAGACCGGGTCTTTGAAATGGAACCTGACGCCGGGCTTGGAAACGGGGGCTTGGGCAGATTGGCGGCATGTTATATGGACGCCTTGGCGACCTGCGAATATCCCGCGACCGGTTATTCCTTGCTGTATGAATACGGTATATTCAAGCAGAAGCTTGACGAAGGCTGGCAGGTTGAACTGCCGGACGAATGGCTTAATAAAGGCGGCGATGTTTGGCTCAATCAGGTAAAAGACCAGATGATTGAGGTGCATTTCGACGGCGAAATCAACGAATATTGGGAAGATGATTATCACCATGTCGCGCATGTGAATTACCAGAGCGTTCACGCTGTTCCGTATGATATGTATGTTTCCGGTTACAACAGCATGGGCGTGTCAAAGCTGCGTTTATGGAGAGCGCAGGCGATGTCTTTCAATATGGGCGAATTTAACAAGGGCAACTATGACCTTGCGCTCGGCGCAAATAATATAGCCAACGCAATCACAAAAGTGCTGTACCCGAATGATAATCAGCTTGAGGGGAAGGCTCTGCGTCTGCGCCAGCAATACTTCATGTGCGCGGCTTCTATCGGCGACATTGTCATGCGGCATATGAATATTTACGGAACGCTTGACAACCTGCACGAAAAAGCGGCAATCCACATCAACGACACCCACCCCACTCTTGCGATTCCGGAGCTGATGAGAATATTGCTTGACGACTGCGGGTACAGCTGGGCGAAAGCGTGGCATATAATACAGAATACATTTGCTTACACCAACCACACCGTTATGGCGGAAGCACTTGAAACATGGGATAAGGATTTAGTGCAGCGGATTTTACCGCGTATTTATACAATTATCTGTGAAATTAACAGACGTTACTGCGACGGACTGATGAACCGCCTCGGCGACCAAGCGAAGGTTGAGCGGCTTTCCATTATCAGCCATAATAAAGTAAAAATGGCAAGCCTTTGCATTGACGGCTCACATTCGGTCAACGGCGTTTCCAAGCTTCATTCCGAAATCATCAAGGAATCGGTTTTCAAAGACCAGTATGAAGATAAACCGATTGAATTTAAAAACGTCACCAACGGCATTGCGTACCGCCGCTGGCTCTTGCAGTCGAACAAGGGATTAACCGACTTGATTTCAAGCTTAATCGGCGAAGGGTTCAAGAAGAACGGGCAGGAGCTTACCAAACTGCGCGTGTTTGAAAACGACAAGAAAGTATTAACCGAGCTTGCAAAAATCAAGCATAAAAACAAGGTGAACTTTTCAAACTGGGTCAGTAAACATTTTGATATTCAAATGGACCCGAACAGCATTTTTGATGTTCAGGCAAAGCGTCTGCACGAATATAAACGTCAGCAGATGAATGTGCTGAACATCATTGCGGATTATAACAAGCTTCTTGAAAATCCGGACATGGACTTCACGCCGAAAACATACATTTTCGCCGCGAAAGCCGCCCCCGGCTATTACATAGCAAAGCAAATCATTAAGCTGATTTGGTCCTTGGGTGAAGAATTGAAAAAGAACCCGAAAATCAATGAGAAGCTGAATGTGGTATTCCTTGAGGATTACAGCGTGACCTTGTCTGAGCATATGATGCCGGCAAGCGAAGTCAGCGAACAGATTTCCCTTGCGGGAACGGAAGCTTCCGGCACGGGAAATATGAAGTTTATGCTGAACGGCGCGGTAACGCTCGGGACATACGACGGCGCGAACGTGGAAATCAACGACCTTGTGGGCGATGAAAACATGTTCCTGTTCGGCATGAGCACACCGGAGGTGAACATTATGAAAGCCAACGGCTATACCTCTGAGGGATATTACACGCATAATCAGGTCATTAACGCGGCAGTCAACCGCATATACAACGGCGTGAACGGCGTAAAATTCGATGAAGTAGGCGATATGCTGAAATTCACCGACCGGTATATGTGTCTTGCCGATTTCGACAGCTACCGCGCCGTTCAAGGCAAGGTCAGCGAAGCTTACCGCGATACACTGCTTTGGAATAAAATGTCGCTCGTGAATATCGCGGAAGCAGGATTCTTCTCAGCGGACAGAGCGGTGACGGAATATGCGACGACGATTTGGAATTTGATATAAGCATGTAGGGCGAACAGTGTTCGCCCGCATAAAATAAAATTATTAATGAAATTTACGGGCGAACAATGTTCACCCCTACGGATTAAATTTTAATCAGAGGAGCAAAACCCTATGTCCACAAACCCTCCCGTTATGCCTATTTATGACTCCTTTAAAAAAGAATACAAAACCCCGTTCGGCGCGGCGAAAAGGCTGACCGGCTGTGTGTTCACCCTGCGCTTTCCGACGTATATGCAGGTAGAACGCCCCACGCTCGTCATGTTCAGACCGGGTTATAAAGAAAAGCACATGAATCTTGAATATTACTCGAATGAGGACGGCGTGTACAACCTTTATACCTGCACCTATACGCCGCAGGATTTAGGGCTTCATTATTACTATTTTTCTGTCACCATGGGCGGGAACAGAAGCTTTATTAAACGAACGGGCGCAAGCGAGGGTTCGCTCGGCGGGACAGAGCTTTTTCAGCTTACCGTATATGACGAGAACGTAAAAACGATGGACTGGCTTAAAGGCGGCATTATGTACCAAATCTTCCCCGACCGCTTTTCAAAGCACGTAAGCGAGGAAGAAAGCGTGCCTTTAGCAGGCAGAACCTTTCATACCGACTGGAGCAAAACGCCTGACTGGAAGCCGGACGCAAAAGGCGTAGTAACGAATTCCGATTACTTCGGGGGAAATCTGAAAGGCATAGAAGAACGCCTTGATTACCTTTATTCTTTAGGTGTTACTTGCATATATTTAAACCCGATTTTTGAATCCCATGAAAACCACCGTTATAATACCGCGAATTATGAACGTATTGACCCGACGCTCGGAACGGAAGCTGATTTTGTGAGCCTGTGCGAAAAAGCGAAAAGACTCGGGATTGGCATTATTTTAGACGGCGTGTTCAGCCATACGGGCGCGGACAGCGTTTATTTCAACAAATACGGGCGTTACGGCAGTAATACCGGCGCATACCGTGACCCGGAAAGCCCGTACCGCAAATGGTATAATTTTACGCATTACCCCAACGTGTATGAATCATGGTGGGGCTTTGAGTCGTTGCCGAACGTCAACGAGAACGACCCCAACTACACCGAATTCATCTGCGGGGAGAACGGCGTGCTTCAAAAATGGCTGAAGCTCGGTGCTTCGGGCTGGCGGCTTGATGTAGTTGACGAACTGCCCGACGAGTTTATTGACGCGCTGAATAAGGCGGTCAAAGGCGTTGACAGTGATAAAGTAATTTACGGCGAAGTGTGGGAAGATGCAACCACTAAAGAAAGCTACGGCGTCCGCAGACGCTATCTCATCGGCGGTCAGCTTGACAGCGTGATGAATTATCCCTTTAAGGAAGCAATTTTGCGTTATATCAGGTATTCGGACTGCGCGCAGTTCCGCGACGGTGTGATGACGATTTTAGAGCGTTATCCGAAACCGTCAGTTGATATATTAATGAATTTCCTTTCCACTCACGATATAGAACGGGCACTAACCCGCCTTGCCGGTGCGGAAATTGAAACCAACGGCAGAGAATGGCAGGCAAAAACGTCATTATCCGACGCTGAGTATATCTACGGCATTTCGCTGATGAAATGCGCTATGGTGCTTCAATTTTTCCTGCCGGGAATCCCTTGCGTTTATTACGGGGACGAAGCCGGCGCGGAGGGGTACAAAGACCCCTTTAACCGCCGCACATATCCGTGGGGCAGAGAGAATACGGATTTACTGAAATTCACGCGGGAATTGGCGGCAATCAGGAAGGGTTGTCAGGCTTTTGCTGAGGGTGAAATGGAGTTTTTAGAAGTAACAGAAGAAACCTGTGTATTTTTGCGTAAGGACTACAATAAGCAGGAAGCGGCGGCGGTTTTCCTGAACAAATCCAAAAGACCGCGCAGGTTTTCGCTTAAAACCGTAATCGGCGAAGACTGGAAAGAACGGGACGTTGAGCTTGTACGCGCCTTTATGGAAGAGGAGCGGAATATAAACGTTGCGCCGTATGATTACGCGGTTGTGAAATATGCGATAAATAGGGGCGAAAAAGCAATGCACCCGTTGAATCACCAGAAGGTAAGCGAAGAAATTTTGATTTATGAATCGTGATTTATGCGTTCCGAAACGATTATATTAACACCAATCACGGAACGGATAAATCCGTTCCCTACCATAATAAATAAAAAAGGAGGCAAAAATGAGTTTTAACAAGACAAAAATCATCTGTACATTAGGTCCCGCAACCGCCGGCGACGACGTATTGCGGGAGCTGATGAAAAACGGCATGAATGTTGCAAGACAGAATTTTTCGCACGGCGACCACGAAACCCATACGGAAATTTTTAATCAGGTGAAAAGACTGCGCGAAGAATTGAATTTACCGATTGCTTCCCTGCTTGACACGAAAGGACCGGAAGTCAGGGTTAAGAAATTCAAAGAGGGTAAAGTCACTTTAGTTGACAAGAAAACGTTCGTTTTAACCACCATGGAATGTGAGGGAACAGACGAGCGGGTTTCCATTACATACCCGAATCTGCCCAACGACATCGGCATAGGCGCGACGATTCTTTTAGACGACGGCATGATTGAACTTAAAGTGGTTGACATTCTCCCGTGCGATGAGGATGCGGTTTATTACGATATTGTAACAACGGTAATATGCGGCGGGGTGCTGTCAAACAACAAATCCTGCAACTTCCCCGGTATGAAATTATCGCTTCCTTATATGTCGGAACGCGATAAAGCGGATATAATTTTCGGCGGGAAGCTTGGCTTTGATTTTATCGCTGCGTCGTTCGTAAGATGCGATGAAGACGTGCTCGAAGTGCGTAAGGTTCTTGAAGAAAACGGGTGCGGAGAAGTCCGGATTATCGCCAAAATCGAGAATCAAGAGGGCGTTGACAACATTGACGACATTATCCGCGTTTCTGACGGAATTATGGTGGCACGCGGAGATATGGGCGTTGAAATCGCCTTTGAGGAACTGCCTCAGCTTCAGAAAATGATAATTAAAAAAGCTTACCTTGCGGGTAAGCCGGTCATAACCGCAACGCAAATGCTTGAATCCATGATTAAAAATCCCCGCCCGACCCGCGCCGAAACCACGGACGTGGCAAACGCGATTTACGACGGCACAAGCGCGATTATGCTTTCGGGCGAAACGGCGGCAGGCTCGCACCCGCTTGAAGCGGTCAGAACTATGGTGAAAATAGCCGAAAATACGGAAGGCAACATTCATTATTCCAAACGCTTCAAAGAGCGCGACTTTGATAAAGGGCTCAATGTAACCAATGCCATTGCGCACGCAACGGTGACAACCTCTGTAGATTTACAGGCAAAAGCAATCCTGACCGTTACTTACGGCGGAAACGCTGCAAGATTGCTGTCGAAATTCCGTCCTGATAAACCTATATTAAGCTGTACGCCGAATGAAAAAACATGGCGGCAATTGGGACTGAGCTGGGGTGTTGTGCCGATATTGACGCAGGAGGAAAGCGATACCGAAGAGCTTCTGCACCACGCGGTAGACCGCGCAGTTGAGGAAGGTTATCTTGAAAACGGCGACCTTGTGGTGATTACGGCGGGCGTACCGCTCGGCGTTTCCGGCACGACGAACATGATGAAGGTGCAGACCGTGGGTGATGTGCTGATTTCGGGAACGGGTATAACAGAAAACAAGGCAACCGCTCCGCTTTGCGTGGCGTTCACGGACGATTACGCTTTGAAAAATTTTACAAACGGCGATATACTTGTCATTCCGAAAACCGACAATAATTTAATGCGGATTTTGAAATCGGCAAGCGGAATTATCGTTGAAGAAGGCGGCACGGAATGTCACGCGGCGATTGTCGGGCTGTCGTTAGATATACCGGTTTTGGTGGGCGCAGATAACGCGACGAAGATTTTGAAAAGCGGTGTAACGGTAACGCTTGACGCGAAAATGGGGATTGTGAATAATTAACCGGCGCCGACGTACCGTCGGTCGTAATGTCGAAAAAAACGCCTTTCTCAAGGCGTTTTTTCTTTATATTCATTATTTTTCTGCCGTGTTAAGCCGGTTCAACGCCCGTTTCAATTTAAATTGCGCTACCGCAATTTCATTATCGCTCAAGGAAGGCTGGTTCAGCTTTTCTTCGGCTTTTGCTTTCGCTTTTTCGGCGCGCTCAACATCAATTTCATCGCCCCATTCACAGCTTTGCGCAATGATGGTGGTTTTGTCATTGCCTACTTTAACGATTCCCGACGACACCGCCGCGTTGCGGAAGTTTCCGTCGAGCATAACCCGAACTTTCCCTGTTCCGAGAGCCGCAACGTAATTTTCATGCCGCGCAAGAATACCCTTGTCGCCCACGGTTGTACGCACAATGACGTTTTCGGTTTCGCCGCTGAAAAAAATCTTATCGGGCGTGATAATTTCAAGTTTAAAAAGGGTCATAAGGTTATCCCTCCGTGTTTATAATCGGAAATTTTATGAATCTTCCGGTTCGGGAACATCGGCAGAGTCAATTTCTTCCTGTAATTCGGATTCTGCTTCGGAATCATCACTGTTATCCGATTCCGGCGGTGTTTCCTCATCGGAAGTTTCGGAAACTTCAGCTTCAGATTCTTCAAGCGGCGTAAAACTGCCGTCCTCACCGCCAAGGTATCTGCTGACTAAAAATAAATCTTCCCTGTCCTCTTCGCCGCCCAAGTTATAATAAATTAAAGAATCTCTCGTTACCAAAAAGAAATAAATGTTTTCTTCCCATAAGGATTCATTAAGATAAATTACCAATCCGGTAATTAAGCTTCTTTCCGCCGTTACTGCGGTTACTAATTCTTCATCGGTGCTGTAAAACAATTCTTCCGGCAATTCAAAAACCTTCGCTAAATAAAAAATTGCTAATTCGGGTGTGGTTAAAGCGGTCGGTTTTGTCTGCCAATCAGGCGTTTCTTTCTTTCCGAATAAACCGCATGACGTTAAAAATATGTTTACTGTGATGAACATTATTAATGTCAGAATTATTATACTTTTTTTCTTCATTTCAGACATTAAACCTCGCCTATATAACATTCTGTAATGCTCGAAACCGTAATCAGCCCGTTTTGACTGTGTTTTGCAAGAACATCTTTTAATCCTGCGATAAAAGGCTCGTAAACCTCATCGCGTTTACGCGGCGCGCCGGAAAAGGATAAATGTGCACCGATAAACCTTTCTTCGTTGTGGGTAAAGGCGTTGTCGAAACTTTTGAATTCGTAAACGCCGCTTTTGAAAAAGTCGGAAAATATTACGTGTGTGAAGATTTTATAATGCGATGTGCCGGAATCGGCGCGTAAACCTAATTTAGCGTTAAGCTCGTCAATGTCGGGCGGAAACCTGTTTGAGTGTATAGATATTCAATTAATTCTGTACTGTAGGACGGACGGTATTTGGCGTAATTTTCGGCTACGCCTGTAAACCTATCTGTGTTGTCGGTGTTACAAACGCTGTCAGGCACTATTTATTACCCGCTTTGGATTTTTCAACTACTTCATCAATGCCGCCCATAAACAGGAACGCGGATTCCGGTAGGTCGTCATGCTTGCCTTCAATGATTTCCTTGAAGCCGCGAATTGTTTCTTTCAGCGGCACATATTTGCCCTCCATACCCGTGAACTGTTCCGCAACCGAGAACGGCTGGGACAGGAAACGCTGGATTTTACGCGCTCTGGCAACGATTAATTTATCATGGTCGTCAAGCTCATCCATGCCGAGGATTGCAATAATATCCTGAAGCTCGTTGTAACGCTGTAATATACCCTGAACCGCTCTGGCTACATCATAATGCTCCTGTCCGACAATGTCGGGCGAGAGAATACGCGAGGTACTGTCAAGCGGGTCAACGGCAGGATAAATGCCCATTGCCGAAATTTCACGCGAAAGAACGGTCGTCGCGTCAAGGTGGGCGAAAGTCGTCGCGGGAGCAGGGTCGGTCAGGTCGTCCGCAGGGACGTAAACGGCTTGAACAGAAGTAATCGAACCTTTATTGGTAGAGGTAATTCTCTCCTGTAACGCGCCCATTTCCGTCGCAAGCGTCGGCTGATAACCAACCGCGCTCGGCATACGTCCGAGAAGCGCGGAAACCTCCGAGCCGGCTTGTGTAAATCTAAAGATATTGTCAATGAATAAAAGCACGTCCTGACCCTCTTTGTCGCGGAAATACTCCGCCATGGTCAGTCCGGAAAGCGCGACTCTCATACGCGCACCGGGCGGCTCGTTCATCTGCCCGTAGACGAGAGAAGTTTTATTAATAACACCGGATTCTTTCATTTCTTCATAAAGGTCGTTACCCTCACGGGTGCGTTCGCCGACCCCTGTGAACACGGAAAGCCCGCCGTGCTGTTTTGCGATATTATTAATCAGTTCCATAATCAAAACCGTTTTGCCGACGCCCGCGCCGCCGAATAAGCCGATTTTACCGCCTTTTAAGTAAGGCGCAATCAGGTCAACGACTTTGATTCCGGTTTCAAGAACATTGTTTGTCGGACTGAGCTCTTCATAAGTAGGCGCGGGGCGGTGAATTTCCCAAAATTCCTCCGCGCTTGGCGCGTCTTTGTTGTCAACAGGCTCACCGAGCAGGTTGAAAACCCTGCCGAGCGTGGAATTACCCACCGGCACTTTAATCGCCGCGCCTGTATCGGTTGCGGGCATACCGCGGACAAGCCCGTCCGTACTGCCCATAGCGATACAGCGGACAACGTCGTCGCCGATATGCTGCGCCACTTCTACCACTAATTTTTCACTGCCGTGGGTGATTTCAATCGCGCTCAGAAGCTTCGGCAGTTTTTCGGGCTCGAATCGTATATCAAGCACCGCGCCGATGATTTGTACAACAGTTCCGGTATTTTTTTCAGACATAATTATGACCTCGCTATTATTAGATTTTTATAAAACAACGTTTGCTCTATTGCCTGCTTCCCACGCAATGGCTTCCCGTATTGTATCATATTCGCGTTTAAACGCAGCTTTAACTTTATATTCAGCGCGGTCTCGCGTGGCTATGATTAAACCTTTATTCTTTTTTTCGTCTGCTTTTTCCATTGATGTTATGTCTTCAAGAGGAATACTGAACCCTGTTTTTTTATTCTTTTCAGCCCTTTTGTTTAACCCGTGCGCAATAAGCGAGGCAAAAAGCCAGCCGATTACACCGAGTCCTACAATAACTCCTCCTGAATCCTCTTTTATAAATAACAAACGCTTATTTGTGATGCGCAACGAACCCGACAAAGGACGTCTGCCTTCAGGCAAAAAACTGCAGTTGCTGAAAATCGCTCTTAATTCTTCGTTTTGGTTATGCCAATCCATGTTGCAATTTACACAAAAATTGGGAATTTGTTCAAATTTGAGCGTAATACTGCAAACAGGGCATTGGATTTTAATTTTTTTCATTTTAAAACCTTTGCTTAAAGCTTGTTCAAAATAATAATTCTGCCTACGAAATAGCGTTCGCGCCGCCGACAATTTCGTTGATTTCGTTGGTGATTTTTTCCTGCCTCAGACGGTTATATTGAAGCACAAACTTTTCAATCATTTCCTCCGCGTTGTCTGACGCGCTTTCCATGGCGTTCCTGCGCGCACTCTGCTCGGAAGCGTAGGATTCAACACAAGCGGAATTAATTACGCTGAGCAGAATTTTAGGAATAATCCTGTCAAAAACCGCTTCCGGTGAGGGGTCATAATTCACAGAACCGGCAGATTTATAATCCGGCGAAGGCTCTTTAACGGCGTTGAACGGCAGAAGCTGGATTTGTGTTGCTTCCTGCTGCATGGCGGAAATGAACGATGTAAAGAAAACCCTAACCTCGTCAACCTCACCCGACCTGAACAGGTCAGCCGCAACATTCGCTATATCCGCGCATTTGCCCGGTTTTGCATCTTCGGCAAAGTAAGGGTATTCGGCGATGATTTCACGGTTCTTCTTTTTATAAAAATCCGCTGAAACCTTCCCGATTGTAATAATTTTAGGCGGATTTTCACCGCTTTTTTCAAAGGAATACGCTAATTTTAAAAGGTTGGAGTTAAACCCGCCCGCAAGACCTCTGTCGCCGGCAATTACAATAAAAAGCCGATTCTTTATTTCGGAGCGCGGTGTAGTGAAAACCGTGGCGAAATCAGCTTTTTCCGCCGCAATTTCAGAAATAAGCGTTTCTAAAGCCTCGAAATAAGGGCGCAGGGCTTCAGCGCGCTGTTTGGCGCGGCGAAGCTTCGATGACGCCACCATCTCCATTGCTTTCGTAATCTGGAGGGTAGAGCCAACGCTCTTGATTCGGCGCTTAATGGATTTCATGTTGCCTTTAGCCATATCAGTTACCCGTTCTTACTATATTTAATGAAATAATGCTTGTGCCGGCTCGGCACAATTACCCGTTCTTATTATATTTAATGAGATTTTACGGTTCAGTTCGCGGACTCAAAGTACGAAATCCGCTTTAACACAAACGACAGCGTTACAAGCGTCAGCGTTGCCGCCGAAAACACCAATGAAACAATACTTAAAACCAAAGCTGCTTTTGACATGTTTTCTCCTCAATTGTTTTAAATTATTGGCAAATCGAAGATTTGCCCGTAGTTTGACCCTTTAGGGGCAAACTACTAGTTACGTTTCACAAAATCGTCTGTGAATGTTTTCAACGCTTCCTTCAATGCCTTTGTGCTGTCCGCGTCCAAATCGCCTTTTGCTTTAAGCCCCTGCAGAAGGTCGCTGTGATTGCTTCCCATGTACTTGAAAAGTTCTTCCTCATACTGCGAAATCTTTTCAACCGCAACTTCTTTCAAGTAATTATTAACAACGGCAAAGATAATTGTAATTTGATTTTCAACGGCTACAGGCGCGTTTTTGCCTTGCTTTAACACTTCCACAATGCGTTCGCCCTTTGCAAGACGGTCTTTGGTGTCCTGGTCAAGGTCAGAGCCGAACTGTGAAAACGCCTGTAATTCCTTGTACTGCGAATATTCAAGCTTCAGCGAACCCGAAACCTTTTTCATTGCCTTAATCTGCGCGTTACCGCCGACGCGGGACACTGAAACGCCCGGGTTTACCGCAGGGCGGATTCCGGAGTTGAACAGTTCGGTTTCAAGGAAGATTTGCCCGTCCGTGATTGAAATCACGTTCGTGGGAATGTAAGCGGAAATATCGCCCGCCTGTGTTTCGATTATCGGAAGCGCGGTCAGCGAACCGCCGCCGTTGTCCTTGTTCAGGCGTGCGGAGCGTTCAAGCAGTCTTGAGTGCAGGTAGAAAACGTCGCCGGGGTAAGCTTCGCGTCCGGGCGGACGTTTGAGAAGCAGCGACAGCGCACGGTAAGCAACCGCGTGCTTGGAGAGGTCGTCGTAGACCGCAAGCACGTCCTTGCCCTGCTCCATGAAATATTCACCCATGGCGCAGCCGGCGTAAGGCGCGATATATTGAATAGGCGCAAGCTCGGACGCGCCCGCGGAAACAACAATGGTATAGTCCATTGCACCCGCTTTTCTAAGCTCTTCAACAACCGTGGCGACGGTTGAGCTTTTTTGTCCGATTGCAACGTAAATGCAGATTACGCCTGTATTCTTCTGGTTAATAATGGTGTCAATCGCAATCGCGGTTTTTCCCGTTTGGCGGTCGCCGATAATCAGCTCGCGTTGTCCGCGCCCGATGGGAATCATCGAGTCGATTGCTTTAATCCCTGTTTGTAGCGGCACATTAACCGTTTGGCGGGTAATGATACCGGGTGCGATTTTTTCAACAGGGCGGGTTTCGGCGGTGCTAATCGGTCCTTTGCCGTCAACCGGCTGACCGAGCGAGTTCACCACGCGCCCGAGAAGCTGTTCACCGACAGGAACGGAAACGATACTGCCGGTACGTTTTACAGAGTCGCCTTCTCTGATTCCTGCGTCACTGCCGAGCATAACCGCGCCGATGAAGTCCTGCTCTAAGTTCAGAGCCATACATCTGACGCCGTTTTCAAATTCAAGAAGTTCGCCGAGCATACATTTTTCGAGCCCGTGAAGGCGTACGATTCCGTCGCCGACGGTAACAACTGTACCCGTGTCGGCAAGGCTGACCTTCGCCCCGAAGTTTTTAATCTGCTCTTTTATTAAGGCGGTAATTTCGTCCGGACGTAAATCCATTGATTTGGTTTCCTTTCGATGTTATATTAGCGGGACGCCGTCCCCTACAACTGCTTTTATTAATTCTAAATTACTGTTTCCGCGATTTCTTTTTTAAGGGTTTCAAGGCGGGTTTTGACGCTCCCGTCAATGCGTGAGCCGCTGTAGTCCACCACCACGCCGCCGATGAGGTTTTTATCGGTTTTTTCGCTGAGTTCAATCTGACCGCCGGTGATTTTTTCCATTTTGGCGGTGATTTTGCTTTTCTGCTCCGCCGTAAGCGCGAAAGCGGAACTGACGGTTACGGGGGTGATTCCGAACTTTTCATAATATAAGGAACGGAATCCGCGGTAAATCCCGCCGAAACGGGAAAGCCGGTTCTTTTCGGTCAGGACGCAGAGGAAATTTAAAACCTCAGCCGACACCTTGCCGCTGAAAATGTTTTTTACCACGCCGATTTTATCCCCGCGGGAAACCGTAGGAATTAATGAAAAGCTAATCAGCTCGGGCGACGCTGTCAAAGCGTCGTTAATCCCGCTCAGTTCCGACATAATCAAGGCATAACCCGCTTTGTCGTTCCCGTGCTTTTCCTCTAAAACTTCCAAAAAAGCGGAGGAATAAATATTTTCAACAGAATTCGGCATAAAAGTTCACCTCAACCCCTAATTAACATTCACCAAAAAGCTGTCAATCAGCGCACCGTTGTCTTTTTCCGAAATTTCCTTTTCCGCGACAGCGGCGGCAGTCATAATGACAAGCTCGGAAATTTGGTTCTTGATTTCGTTCATGGCGCGTTTTCTTTCAAGCGCGATGCTTTCTTCCGCTTTTTGATTAATCAAAGCGGCGTTTTTATTTGCTTCGGTGATAATATCCCGCTCTTTTTCAAGCGCGCGCGCGTTCGCGGCGGAAACGATTTTCTCCGCTTCGGCTTTGGAATCGGCAAGCAGGGCAAGGTATTCTCTTTCCTTTTCCTGCATGGAAATCTTCGCGCTTTCCGCGGCTTTCAGTTCTTCGGAAACGATTTCCTTGCGCTTTTCAAGCATAGCCATTACAGGCTTATGCAGAAAATGCCGGTACAGCAAAACCATAATTATCGTATTAACCAACGTGAATAAAATTGTACCGAGGTCAATACCGACAATATCCAAAAAACGGGGTTCAGCCGCCGCTAAAAATAAGTTTGGCATTAAAATCAACCCTTTCGTTTAAATAAGCGCAGTAAAAACCTGAATATTGCCAAAAGCAAAACCGTGCTGATTATTGTTGTAACAACAGTCATCGGGTCAATACTGACAATGTACAAGGACTGGGTTTCAGCCGCTAAAAAATTCAGGTTTTCCATGGAAATAAGCCCTTTCGTTTAAACGGTTTTAACTAAGCGCACTTGAGAACGGTTTTGTGAACATAACCAAAAGTGCGAAAACGAATGCGTAAATACCGGTTGTTTCAGCAATCGCGTCAGCGATAATCATGGTTCTGGTAACAACGCCGGCGGCTTCGGGTTGTCTGCCGATTGCTTCTACCGCTTTACTACCGACAATACCTTCACCAATCGCCGGTCCGAACATCGAAAGCATTGCCACGCCTGAGCCTATTGCCTCAGCGGCTAAAACAAATGCTTGTGGGGTAATTTGTTCCATTATTGAAAACCTCCAAAAATTTTTTATTTTACCCTATGCAAGGGTGAAAAACATTTTTAAATTACTGTTAGTTGAAAAAAATCATAAACAAATCGAAGATTTGTTTGATTGTAGTTAAAATCTTTAGATTTTAGCTACAATCTGCGTTCGCCACGTAGGTCATGGTGAGCGTTGCGAAAATATATGCCTGAACCACCGCGCCGAATAAGTCAAAATACAACGAAAGCACAGCCGGTACGAAAACCGCGAAATAGCCTAAAGCCCAGTAAATCAGCCCCATGATAATACCGCCCGCCATGATGTTTCCGAAGTGACGGAACGACTGCGAAAGCGGGTTAGCAAGCTCACCGATGATATTAAAGGGTAGCATGAACGGCAAGGGTTCAACAAAACTCTTGAAAAAGCCCTTGACCCCGCCTGTTTTGAACTTGTTTCTTTGCACCATAATAAAGGTGATAATTCCCCACGCCAAAATGACGGAGAGGTCGCCGGTCGGGGAACTGAAGCCTAAAAGCCCCGCAAGGCTGTTGCATATTGAGAAACATAAAAGTGTTGCTATGTACGGCGTCCATTTCCGGTATTTTTCGCCCATGCCGTCCCTAACCATATCTGAAGCGAATCCGGCAAGCATTTCGGCAATCATCTGCCTTTTACCTTCGGGTTTTACTTTCAGATTTCTGCCTAAAACAAAGAACAGCGTCCCGAGAAGGAGCATAACCAACCATTGAACCGCTACCGATGAAGTAAGATTAAACGATATGCCGAAAAGTTCAAAAGAAGTGATGACATACGCTCCGGTGATTTCAAAGCCTTTTTCGGCTGCTTCCGCAACCGTTTCAATGTCCTGTGAAAGCAAAAGAGGACTATATAACATACCGGTGCACTCCTTAATCTATATAGTTTTGTTAAATATTGCGATAATTTTAAAGTAAAAACTCGGGAATAACAGCGGAATCGCCGCCGTTACGGGATTAATAATATTAAATGTGATTAAAAGCGCGTAAACCGCGAAAATAATTATATACCTAAGCCCGTAGGTCATGCGGTAAAAACGCTGTGCTTTTTTATAATTTCCGCCTTTCAGCGAATTGCCGGCGGTTACACCCATGATGTAAAAATTTAACGCGCTTGTGATATTGCCGAGCACAAGCCCTGTAAAAACACTAAAATGCAACGCTCCGCCTAAAAGTCCGTAAATGCCGCTTATAATCAGCACTAAACCGTCGCAGATTATAAAAAAGGGGAACATGGATTTTAATTCATTGAGTGCGATTTTTTCGCCCGATTCCGGTCTTTTGTTTTTTTTGTTAATGGCAACCTCCGAAAATCCTCGGCGTGTTTTAGCCGATTACCTAATCATAATAAAAATCGGAATCTTTTCTGTCGGATTTTATTTCATGCTTCGGCTTCTCGGGGGGATTTTTTAAGTCGCCGTATATTGCGATTAATTTTACTAAGTAAGACACAAGCGAAGCCAGCATAACCATAACGCCGAGCAATACGGCAATGATTTTTGTCCATGAGGGCAGACCGAGATAATCAATCAGCCATGTTCCGCCCCAAATGAACAGTAAAAGCGGCGTAATGACAATAAAAGAAATATGCGATACGATAACGTATGCCGAAAAAGGGTTTTGATTATTCATCTTCAAAATCCGAATCGCTGATTATATCCGCGGAAGCTTCTGCGGCTTCGTTTCCGGGGCTTGACGGATTTAAAACACCGGTGTCTTCGTGTATCAGCTTATCCAAATACCAGTGACCGTTAAGCTTCAGCATTTTCCGTTCGATTTTCGTTTCTCTGCCGTTAATTTCCACCGTAACCGTTAAAACACATTCGGTTGCGGAAAGGGGAGCAATCACATACGGCGTGTCCGTCCATTTAATCGGATAGACCGGACGCTCCTGCGGCGGGTACATATATTCGGCAAAACGGGCGTTAATACCCAGTTCACCGTCTGCCTTACTGTTATAAATTCTGCCGAAACCGCTGTAGTAAGGCGTTCCGTTATTGTCGTTGTCCTTGACTCGCGCCGCTTCTTCCGGCGGGAAGGTGTCGTCAACGATGCTTTCAATATCCGTAAGCGTTTCGTAATCATCGGACGCCACAACGTAATACAGGTGGTCTTCCGGCGGATTTCCGAGCGGCTTTTCGGCGTTGGCATACGGCTCCTTCTTTGGTTCAAGCCCGTCAGATATATAAAGGGTGATGATTTTATGGTTGTTTTCGATAAGGCGTGTGGCGGCGGCGCGCATTTCCTGCTCAGCTTCCGCCGAAGGCTTATAGGTGGAGTTTGTATTCATTTGTTCCTGTTCAGCGGTTTCTTCTTCTTCGGCTATTTTCCAAAAAGCGAAAATCGCCGCCGCGACAGCAAGAAGAAAAACAACAACAGTTGCGATAAAAGCCGGTTTATTGCTGTTCATATAAGGAAAAATCCCTTTCTGTACGGAAAATGAGCCGATTTATTAATTTATTCGACATCATTTATTAATCATTATACAACAGTTTGTCAACATTTTCAAGGGGTATGCGAAATTTATTTTGACAAAACGTTAAAAATTTTTGATTTTTATACAAATTATAGTTATTTTACCCTCAAAAGGGGCAGAATATTATAAATAATCACAAATAAAAAACGGAGAAATGAAATTTGTTCACAGCCCAAACAGAAAAAATTACAGAAATCACAGCAAGTCCGTGGGAACTCTGCGCAATCAGCAGGCTGTACCGCCCGCTGCGTGCGCTGCGCAGGAAATTATCAAAAAGCAAAAGTGCCGAATACCCTGAAAAACGCCTGCTTGAAAAAGAGCTGGGGCTTTTGATGAAGGGGCATAAAGGTTTTCATATCCATACGGTTTCCGGAAAAAACGGGGCAAAAATAACACCCGCGCTCGGCGGAATGATTAACGCGCTCAAAACGATAGACGAAGAAACGGTCATCAATACGGTTTCTAAGGTTGCGGCTGTGAAGTATTTATCATCAATGGATATAGACAGCCTTGTCTGGCAGACAAAATACTGCGTGATTACCGACGCCGTAAACAACTTGAATCATTCAAAAGGCGCGGACAGCAATTACGCGGATAAATTAAACGCGCTGACCGATTTAGACGCGGGAACGCTCTGCAAAGCCCTGAACCCTGTAGAAGCCCTTTACCGCGAGGACGAACTGTATCTCAACCTTTCGGATGACACTCGCGCCAATTACCGCCGCATGACCTCGGAAATCGCCGTTGCGGCGGGCATTGACGAATCCAAGCTTTCCCGCGAATATATAAACAACAGAGAAATTGCCCATATCGGTGAAATCATTTATAAAGACTACAGGCGGGTATTTCCGTTTATGAAGCTTTGGCGGTATTTACTTTGGTTTTTTCTGCCGTCCGCCGCGCTGACTGCGGTTTTGGGCGTGTTTTCGGCGTGGTGGGCGGTTTTGCTTGTCTTTTTGCCCGCGCTTGCCGTATTTAAGCCCGTAGCTGACTATATCGCGGTAAAGTCCGTGAAAAACGCGGGGTTATTGCCGCGCCTTGATTTAAAAGGGCAGATTCCGCCCAGAGCAAGGACTTTATGCGTGATTTCTACGTTAATCACTTCCGAAAAGGATATAAAAAGCGGACTTGAAAAATTAAAAGCAATAAAACTCAAAAACGACAGCGAAAATATTAATTTTGCCCTGCTTTGCGATTTAAAACCCGCCGGACAGGAAAAAACGCCGGAAGACGAAAAACTGCTTGAAACCGCACGGGAAATTTTCAGCGGAGAAGAAGCCGTAATACTCGTCAGGGAACGGAGATTCTGTAAAACGCAAAATACATTTCAAGGAGAGGAGCGCAAAAGGGGAGCGATTTTGTCGCTTATGAAGCTTTTGCGCCCGCAGAAATTCGGAGATGAAAAACAGAACGGATTTGCCGCTGTGTTCGGGAGCAAGGCGGCTCTGCATGATATTGCGTATATTTTAGCACTTGATTATGACACCATGCCGCTGATGGACAGCGTTTCGGAATTGGTGAGCATTGCCCTGCACCCGCTTCATCAGAACACCGGCATTATCGCACCCAGAATCACCACCACGCTTGACAGCTATTTAAAAACAGGCTTTTCCCGCGCTATGTCCGGAAACGGGGGCTGTGCGGGCGCGTCAAGCTATGACTGCTTTGCGGGGGAGATGTATCAGGACTGCTTCGGAGAGGGGATTTTCACGGGCAAAGGGCTGATTAACGTTGATATTTTTCTTAAATCATGCGATAACGAAAAACTTTTTCTGAAAGAAAAAATCCTGTCCCATGATATTTTAGAGGGCGGCGTTACCGGCGTAAGATATGCGGGGGACGTGGAGTTCAGCGACGGCTTCCCTGATACAAGTCAGGCTTATTTCAAACGTCAGCACCGCTGGCTTCGCGGGGACTTGCAGAATTTCCGGTATATCTTCGTTAAAGGAAATTCTTTTTCGGGGCTTACGAGATGGAAGTTATTGGATAACGTAAGGCGGGCGGTTACGCCGCTGTTTGCTTTTGCCTGTTTTATTGCTTCGGTTTTGACAGGGTTTATACAATCGGGCGCGGAAATCCGCCCCTACATGATTGCAATTATCGGACTGCTTGCCATTACTATGCCTTTTCTGATGGGTTTTGTTCCGTCAGTGATTAGAGGGCGCAGGTTTGCTTTTTACAGAAGGTTCTATTCACCGGTCATTTCGCAGACCAAACAGCTTCTGCGGCAGTGTCTGCTTGAAATCATGTACGCGCCGAAAGCGGCAATTGTGTCCGCGGACGCGCTTGTGAGAACGCTTTGGCGTATGCTCATTTCTAAAAAGCATTTGTTAGACTGGGCAACGGCGTCGTCGTTTGAGGGGCTTAGGATAGGCTTTTTTCATATTCTTGCGGCGGAATTGCTTTCGGCAGGGCTTTTAATATTATCAATCCTGCAGGACAACGCGGTTGTGTTTGTACTGAGCGTGATTTTCCTTTCCGCCCTGCCCCTTACCTTATATATAGATAAAACAAACGGCTCGCCGAAGACAAGGATTACTAAAGCAATGCGGACGGAATTAACAGATAACGCCCGTAAAATGTGGGCTTTTTATGAGGATTACGTTACAGAGGAGCATTGCTTCCTGCCGCCGGATAACACTCAGTACAGTCCGGTTTACCGCGTTTCGGCGCGGACTTCGCCGACGAATATCGGTATGTATCTGCTTTCCTGCGCGGCGGCGAACATCATGGGGTTTATAAATAAAGATGAATTTGAAAAGCGGGTTTCTGATACGATGAGTACCATTGAAAAGCTTCAAAAATGGAACGGAAACCTAATGAACTGGTACGAAACGCACGGGCTGAATATCATTTCGCCGTTCGTATCAAGCGTGGACAGCGGGAATTTTGTCTGCTGTCTGATTGCCTTGAAACAGGCGTTAATTGAAGCGGGTGTTTCTGCGGATTTAATTGCAAGGGTTGAAAAAACAGCGCGTGAAACGGATTTGAAGCCGTTCTTCAATAAAGCGCGGAATCTGTTCAGTATCGGGTTTGACATTGAAACAGGGGAGCTTTCCCGCCATAATTACGACCTGATTATGTCGGAAGCGCGTATGCTTTCGTATTACGCCATTGCGACCGGACAAGCCGATAAGAAGCATTGGCGCAGTCTGGGGCGGGTCATGGGCAGAAGCGGCAGGTACGCCGCGCCTGTCGCATGGACGGGCACGATGTTTGAATATTACATGCCGGAGTTACTTCTCGGCTCAAAGGAGGGCAGTATGGAATATGAGGCTTTGCGGTTTTCCCTGCACTGCCAGCAGAAACGCGGCAGGGAAACAGGACTGCCTTTCGGTATTTCCGAAAGCGGTTATTATGCTTTTGACGAAGCATTGAATTACCAGTACAAGGCGCACGGTGTACAGACTGTGGGTTTAAAGGGCGGGTTAAACAAGGAACGGGTGATTTCGCCTTATTCCAGCTTTTTAGCTTTATCGGCAGACCCGATTGCGTCTTATAATAATTTAGTCAGGCTTGAAAAACTCGGTGCAGCGCACAGTAAATACGGCTTTTATGAAGCCGTGGATTTTACTAAGCACCGGGTCGGTTCGGGGTATGCGGTGGTGAAAAGCCACATGGCGCACCATGTCGGCATGTCGCTTGCGGGTGTGTGCAATGCACTGCATAACAATAAACTGCAGAAATTGTTTTTATCAGAGCCGGACATGAAGCGCGCCGAAGAGTTATTGGAGGAAAAAATCATGGCAGGCGAACCGGTTTTGGCGACGCCGGAATGGCAGGAGGAGCAGACGTACAGAATGGATTCAACCGAATTCACGCAGTTCTCTCCGCTTTCGCCGCATCTAAATCCGCTGTCGAACGGCGTTCTGACCGTGCTGACCGCCGATACCGGCATAAGCATGACTTTATTCAATAAAAAAAGCATGTTCCGCAAGACAGAGGATTTACTGAATCCGCGCGGAATGCTGTTCGCGTTCGCGGAAAGCGAGCATATCATGCCGTTTCTGAATTACCCGACTGCGTCGGGAACAAACATTGGGCGCGCAAATATCGGGCGAACACAGTTCGCCCCTACAAACGCTTCCGTAGGAGCGCACAATGTGCGCCCGCAAGATAATATTCGTCCATTGGAAAATACCGAAAAAAGCGTGATTTTCATGCAAAATTCAACAGAGCAGTATCTCAATTGCAGAAGCCTGAAGTTGGGACAGCAGATTTATCTGCACAGCGCAAAAGCGGTTGAAATCAGACGCTTCGCCGCAGAAAATCTTTCCGGCATGAAGCGGCAATTAACCCTTGCCGTGTACCTTGAACCGGCATTGGCGCATGTCAGGGATATTACGGCGCATCCCGCGTTTATGGATTTGTTCCTGAAAGTACGGTACGACGAAGAAAACGCCCTGATGATTGTCAGCCGTAAGGAGCGAACAAACGATGATGAGATTTTAATGGCGGTCGGGTTCAGTAAAAATGAAGACTTCACATTTTCGTTTAACCGGGAAGAAATCATTGAAAGAAACGGCGGTATATTAAGCGCGCTGAATAAAGCGCACGACCGCGAAATAGACACAACAAGCGTGCCTTGCCCGTGCGTGCTGATTAAAGCGGATTTTCCGCTTGACGCTTTCGGAAAGAAGGAAGCCGAGCTGTTCATCTGCTACGGGACAAGCGAGCGGGAGGTTCTCGCTTTAGCCCATGATATAAGGCGGGGAGAAGCCGCCGCGCCGAATGAGGAAATCATTTCGCCCTTGGTGCGTGAAACCATGTACGGGCGGTTTACGGCGCGGATTCTGCCTTCGATTATATACGCGCCGAAAATAAATGAAAAAGCGGTTATGAAAAATAACCTGACGCTTCAATCCTTATGGAAGCTTGGTATATCGGGCGATTTTCCGATTGTGTTATACGATTTTTACGGTAAAAACACCAACACTGACCATACGGGCGCGGCGGCAATCGTAGAAATGAAAAAAGCACTTCATTTGTGCGGGGTTTTGTTTGATTTGGTTATGCTGTATGAAAATGAAGCCCAGAAGAAATTAGCGGAGCAGTTAAGGCGGGAAATTAACACGGAAGTGTTTGTTATCGGCAAGAGCCCGGCGTCCGGAACCGCACCTGAGCTTTTAAATTTACTGCGCGCTAAAGCCTGTTATATTCAGCGTTCGGATGAAATAGGACATTTGGCTGTTAAAAATAAAGTAAAAGAACCCGATTTCCTGCCGGTTCTGCCCTGCGGAAAACCGAATGATTCAGGGCCGGAAAATTATTTTGAAAACGAGAATTTTATTATTAACAAAAATCCGGATATACCGTGGTGCAATGTGCTTGCAAACCCGCGCTTCGGGACGCTTGTGTCCGACAGGGCTTTAGGGTTTTCATGGGCTTTAAACAGCCGCGAAAATAAATTAACACCTTGGAACAATGACCTGCGCGCCGACAACAAGGGGGAAATGCTGATTATGAAATGCGGCGGTCACACCGCCGCCAATCACGCGCTTTATGATTTAATCGACGGAAGCAGGGCGGTTTTCGCGCCGAACCGCGCCGAATATCACGGCGTTGTGAATGAAATACACGCGAAAACCAAAATCAGTGTTTTTGAAAAAGGCATGGGTAAAGAAATTGTTTTAGAGCTTGAAAACAAGTCTGCTAAAATCTGTAATTTTGAAATTGCTTATTATGCAGAACCTGTGCTCGGCGTAACGAGAAAAAACGCGGGGCTGTTAAAACCGGAAGCAGCGGACAATACTTTAATTTTTAAAAGCCCGTCCGGAAACCGCAGAAATGACGGTTCTTTATCCGGTGCAATGCTGATGTACACTGATAAGAAAGCGTTTTTTATGACAAACAGGAAAAGCTTTTTTGAAGGGCAATGGAGTAATTCCGCAAACGAAATTACTCCCGGCGGGAATAATATTGTTCCCGCATTTGACATAATCGGCGCGGTGATTATTAAAATTGAACTTCCGCCCAAGCACAAGGATAAAATCAAGTTTATTCTTGCTTTTACCAAGAACATTGAAAACCCTTTATCAATCAAAGAGGCGTTAATGAACAAACGTCCCGCGCCGCTGACAGACGCGGTTAAGATTGAAACCGGCGACTTCCGGCTGAACGCTTTATACCGTTATTGGCTTCCGTGGCAGGTCATCGGGGGCAGAATGTGGGCAAGAACCGGTTTTTACCAAAACAGCGGTGCTTACGGCTACCGTGACCAGTTACAGGATTGTCTGATGATTACGGAAATCCGCCCCGAAATCGCCAAAAGGTATATTGCGCGCTCCTGCACGGTGCAGTTTATTGAAGGGGATGTGCTTCATTGGTGGCACGATATGGAAACGCACAACAAGGGCGTCCGCACACGGTATTCCGACGACCTGCTTTGGCTTCCCTATGTGGTTTCGCAGTATATTAAACACACAAAGGATTACGAGCTTTTAGAAACAAAAATTCACTACTGCCACGGAGCGGTTTTAGCGGATAATGAACATGAGAAGTATATTGAAGTAATCTGCTCGGACGTAAAGGAAAGCGTGTATTTGCATTGTAAGCGTGCACTTGACAAGGGGTATGCCAAGGGCGGCAGGGAATTGATTCTGATGGGCGGCGGCGACTGGTGCGACGGATACAACAATGTCGGTGCGAAAGGGACGGGCGAAAGCGTTTGGGGTTCGATGTTTTATGTAATGGTATGCAAGGCTTTTGCGAATACCGCGCTGATGATGGGGGATGTTGATTATGCCGGATTGCTGAAACAGCGTGCGGACGGTTTAACGGCGGCGATTGACGCTTTTGCGTGGGACGCGGACGGCGGGTATTATCTGCGGGCGTTTTACGACGACGGCAGTGCAATGGGCGCAAGCGGCAATGACTGCTGTAAAATTGACCTGCTTCCGCAGGCATTTTCCGTGCTTGCGGAATTGCCTGATGAAGGCAGGAGGAATTCTGCCCTTAAAAGCGCGGACGAGCAGTTGTGCGATATGCACAATAAGCTGATAAAACTGTTCACGCCGCCTTTTTCACGCGGGAAAACCCGGCAGAAGCCGGGTTATGTGGAAAGTTATCCGGAGGGCGTGCGCGAAAACGGCGGGCAGTATACCCATGCGGCGGCGTGGTTGGCTTTAGCGAATTACAAGGCGGGCAGAACGGAACGCGCTGAGGTTTTAACGCGATTGCTTGCACCGTTTGACAGGAGCGGGGAATATAAAACTGAGCCTTATTATTTGGCGGCGGATATTTATACCAACCCGCAAAGCTACGGACGGGGCGGGTGGAGCATTTATACGGGAAGCGCGGGGTGGTATTGGAAGCTGTTGAAAGAGGTTTTCGGGGGAGGGTGAATAAGAACCGCGGCTTGTGGGGGACAAGCCGCGGGGTTGTTTTATGAAATTGTGAACTCACCGTAAAAGTCGTTACTGTTTACCCTGTATTTTCCCGGTATATAATTAAAACCGTTTGCAGAATCATATGGGGATTTTAATCTTGCGGCATTTAATAAAAGTGCTTTGCCGGATTCAATTGAAAAACCTATATCAAAATAACCCACAGCCGTCGCAAGCACCCAATCATTACCGTCAAAATATTCTATCTTATGATGAACGCCGCAAAGATAATCATCATCGGAAAGGTTTATTATTTTAATTTTATACGTGTCTGTAATATTATCAATGCTGATGTTATCGGGTTCGACTACAACGACAATTTCTGTTTGCGCATTTTTATACAATTCAATATCCACCTCTGCGTTTTCTTCAAAATCGGGAGGGGGCGGGATATAGACATGTGCAGAGGTTTCTTTGTTTTGTTCGGTTTGCGCGTTTTCCGGTTGTTTAAAACAGCCGGTAAAAAGGAAAACGAGCAGAGTAATAATGCATAGGGTGATTCGGTTTTTCATAAGTGCTCCTTTTTATTATGAAATCGTAAATTCGCCGTAATGCCCGAAATAAACTATTCTGTACCTACCCGTTTTAAAATTATAATCATAAGCAGAACGGTATGAAGAAAAGTCATAAACATCACCTGAAAATAAATTTATCCTTAAAAGAATAAATGAGGTTGATTCTATAAAAGGAATTTTTTCCCATTTCCCGTTGGTAAAACATTCTATTTCGTGCATATATCCGCATAAAAAAAGCTCTTCGGAAATATTTGTAACAGAAAAATTAAAAAATTCCGGTAGCTCATCTATATTATAATTATCCGGTTTTACCTCTACAAGAAGTAATTTTTGTTCTTCAATATCCTGCACAATTTCTTCCTCATTATTTTTTATATTTTCTTCAGGTTGAACACCGGCGGGTTGCTCGGAACAACCCGAAATAAAAATGCAGACAAATAAAAATAAAAGCAGTTTTTTCATATTCATTACCTCATTAAGTCAGAAGTATCTGCTTTAAATATAGCATAAAAAAGGAAAGAAGTCAACCGGTGAAAATAAACCCCGCAGCTTGTGAATGAGCCGCGGGGTTTTTATAATTTAAGTTAATTTAAAATAATACTTTTGGCAACGCGATTAAATTGTTCTTCGTTTAACGCATTATTTTCAAACTCCATTGCGATATAAACATGTTGTTTAGTATTATGTGAAAGTATACCTTTTGTATAATACCCGTATTCTCCTTCAATTATTTTTCCCTCACTAATCAATTTATCAATATCTGCATTGCTGTTTTTAAGAAAATTGGCGGAAATAATAACATTAGTAACAGCTGTAATGAATGAATCGGTTTCTTTAACTATTGTATATTCTTCCCTTGCGTCAAACCGATAATGATTTGCCAAAGAAATCTGACTATAAATTGCGTAAGGAAATCCGACTTCTGCTTCTTCTTCACTGTAAATATTATATCCTACATATCCTACCAAATGTCCGTCTTGGTTATAAATATCAACAACAGAAAAAATTCCGCCAACTATAAACCTTTCTTCATCAAGTTCGAGAATTGTTTCTTTTGTACTCCATTCTTTAGGCAAATCAAAAGTTAAATTAAACGGTTCAATTTCATAAATCTTGGCATTAAACTCAGTTTTATATTTATTGCTGACAGGAAATGTTATTGATTTATTTTCAAAATCGCGGTATTCAATTATAATTTCTTCGGTCAGTTCATTTTTAAAATCATCATTACAAGCTGTAAAAGCAAGTAAAAGAAAAAAAGAGAAAAAAACTATAAATATAAATTTGCTTTTCATTAATATTACCGCCTTAATTTATAATAGAATTTGTACAATACCGACATTAGGGTAATTATAAGAAGCATAGTCATAATAATGATGTATAATCTGTTGAAAAGTATAATTAGATACTGTTGCTAAATAATTCGACCCGTTTTGCATCATATTACTCCACCAATAAACTCTTAGCGTTTTTGTTTTGCATATTTAACATTGGGGTGTTCAAAAAAATCTTCGACACGAGATTCCTTTTTGCCGATTGAACGCATAACAGACATAGC
>Ga0082212_10001790_pt1 | contig 31683 bp, 41 predicted proteins | sample TergutNt197P3_FD_71548 | JGI IMG/M metagenome (GOLD analysis project Ga0082212, IMG submission 71548) | Neocapritermes taracua P3 segment gut microbial communities from Petit-Saut dam, French Guiana - Nt197 P3 | ecosystem: Host-associated > Arthropoda: Insects > Digestive system > Gut ...
CTTGCGCCCCGGCCCGGGAGTGCATGGTGTTGAGGTTGTGGACCAGGCTCTCCATCGCTTGATGGGTGGCCTTCTCGGTTTCCATGAGCGCACGCGCCCTGGCGCGCTTTACGATTGTCATCGCTTTTTGGTATTCCAAAGCATCTGCACCTTTGCATTCCTCATGATAATCGTCTATGAGATATCTGGCGACTATGGCGTCATATTCCTCGGAGTTTTCCACCGCAGGACTCTCATCCATTTGAGCAATGATATATTTGGCGGTTCCGCTGGCATTGCTGTCGAGGATTTGGCAGTAGTCAGCATATGTGTCATCCAGCCGGCTGCTATACTGCTTAACGAATGTCTTTGCCACGCCCGGCGCCATATCCCGGTCGAAGTTGGGGATGCTCTGGCCTCCGTGCATATCGGTCTGATTTGCCTGCATGGCGATGGCGGCCAGCGCTCCATAACTGGCAATGCTGTTCGGCTCGCGCAGGAATCCATGACCGGTGCTGAACCCGCCCTTGAAGAGCCGGGTCAGGTCGATCTGGCAGCAGGTTAGGGTGAGGTTGTAAAAGTCCAGGTCGTGAATATGGATGTCACCCTCCTCATGGGCTGCGCGGATTTTATCCGGCAGCATATGCGACCGGTAATACGCCTTGGCACTTTCAGAACCGAACTTCAGCATGGTTCCCATCGCTGTATTGCCGTCGATGTTGGCGTTCTCACGCTTGATGTCGTTATCCTTCGCGTCGCTCTGGGCGATCTCGTTGAGCGTCTTCATCAGACGGGAGTTTTTGTCGCGCTGGCGCTCACGTTCGGCACGGTAGAGAATATACGCCTTGGCGGTGGCTTGATAACCTGCCCGCATCAGCGATTTTTCGACCTCATTCTGGATGTCCTCAATATAGACTGGTTCTGAGTATTGCGCGTCCACCTGAATAACGACATCCCTTGAAATATACTCACTGACACCGTTGGGATCAGTGATGTGAAATTCATTGGTTGCCATAAATGCCTTGCAGATGGCGGCTGTGATTTTTTCGATGGAGAACGGTACAACCGAACCGTCTCTTTTGGTGATGCTGTTCATTTTCGGGATCCTCCTTTTTTCTGTTGCGCTAAGAATACAGCGCGTGTTCACCGTAAACACGGTGAATTGGTGTATACCGAAACGGCAATTCTGGCCGCCACGGTCGGGTCGTAGCTTGCGTTGGCGTAACCACTTACAGCAAGTGAAATATTAAGCGAAATTAGCAGCCGGTTGTGTTGATAAGAAGGCTCTAACGCCCTTTCATAATCCTGCAACTGATACCAGCGCTTTATCAGCTCTTCTTGTTCCAAATACTCGGGCACGGCCTCAGTGACAAAAACACCGTCCTGCGTGTAATGTGTCCGGTATTGGGGAAACCTCAGTTTCCCCAGTTCCTCCAACCGTGTCATGATGTCATTCATCATGGTGTAGTAAGGTGTGACCACTTCCTTTGAAGCATTGGGTTCCATTGATCTCAGTCCTTTCCAAATAAAAAATCCGATCCGTGATTACGATTCGGATCGGTTTTGGCTTTTCGCCGTATATGTAAAAAAACGTCCAAAGGCAAATAGCTGCCTCTGGACGCTTTGAAAACTCGGATGACTTTGATTGTGTGGAACAATCGCTGATACTTATACTTTGATTATACTCCTGCGGTTAGAAAAATGCAACGGTGATTTTCAGTCGTTACTCACAGGGATTTGATGTAGGCTTCCACCGCCGCGAGGAAAGTCTTTGCATTTTCGATTTGAATTGCTACATCATCTTTTGAAATAACGTAGAAATCATTATAATCGCAGTCGTTTCTGACATCAAATGCACTGCGGATTAGCTTGGAGGAGTTGCTTGGAAATAACTGTGTCTTTATGTATCTGCGTCCGAATTCTGACATTATGCCAGAATGCTTTTTAGAATCAAATCCGTCCAACGCCAACACAGCCCGCATTGCGTGGAAAATGCAGTAATACGAACGATTGGCGGCATCCTTATATTTTTCAGCGTCTAACATTAGTATAGCGGCATCAAGGCACTCCCGCGCCTGTTCAAGACGAAGGTGCATAAGGGATTTTCTGTTGTCATCAAGCACTCAATACCACCCCATCCCGCATTACGTTCATATAAAACGGCAAGTCATTTATATACTGATAAAACGTAGAGCTATCTGCTATATGGAGGGAAACGAAAACATCGTAATCCATCCACATATCACCAGTATACTCCCATATTTGCTCTCTAACCGCATTTGCATCCTCACGCGGGATATCCGCCAGCACCATGATGTCGATGTCGGATTCGCTGTCGTAATCCCCGCGGGCATAGGAGCCGTAAAGGATCACCTTGTCCAGCTTATCGCCAAGGCTTTCTACGGCGGCTTGAACAACTTTGCCCGTTACTATATTCAAAACAGATTGATCACACATTAAAATCCCTCGCTTCTAAATGTTATTATACCCGGTTAATGGCCTTTTGGCAAGAGCCGGTTATGGGAACTCCGAAGCGTTCCCATAACCAACCGATAGTCATTCCGCCGCCTTGAAATTATACAGCGGCTTTATTGTTGTGACGATTTCAGCCGTATCGCCGATATTGCCGACGATCTCCTCCATCGGCTTGTACGCCATCGGCGCTTCGTCGATGGTGCTCTTGTTGACGGTGGAGGAATAGATGCCCTCCATCGACTTTTCAAACTGGGTGAGCGTAAAATTCTGCTTCGCGGCCGAACGGCTCATCAGCCGGCCCGCGCCATGGGGCGCGGAATAGTTCCAGTCCGGGTTGCCCTTGCCGATGCAGATGAGGCTGCCGTCCCGCATATTGATCGGGATCAGCACGCGCTCACCGGCTTTGGCGGAGATGGCGCCTTTCCGCAGAATCATGGATTCAAGGTCAATGTAGTTGTGTACCGTGGTGAAACTGTCGGCGGTCTTGAACTTCATGTGTTTCACAATCTCCCGGACAATGGCCCGGCGGTTAAGCTCCGCATACCGCTGTACGATGGCCATGTCGTGAAGATAATCATCAAAGAGGTCGCCTTCGCAGAACGCCAGGGATCGGTCCACCTTGCGGACGCCGAGTTTCTTAACCTCGGCCTCGATCTCAGTCTGACGGCCCTGTTTTTTCAGCTCCGCGATCAAAGCGTTGAGTTCCTTTGACCTGTCCTTGAGGCTTTTCACCGCGGCATCCTGATAATACTCCGCTACCTGTTTGCCCAGGTTCCGGCTGCCGGAGTGGACGACCAGATACAACCGGCCGTCGTCGTCTTTGTCCAGCTCAATGAAGTGGTTTCCGCCGCCCAGGGTCCCCATACTGAGTTCGGCGCGCTCCAGGTTGACATGCTTGGCGCAGCAAAGCTCGCTTAGATTTATTTCGTCCATATAGTGATGCCGCTTGCCGCGGGTATCGAAGCCAGACGGGATGTTGGCATGGATGACCTTATCCAGCTGCTGCAACTCGACGCGGTTGTTTTCAAGCACAACGGTTTCCATGCCGCAGCCGATGTCCACACCCACAAGGTTGGGGACGATCTTATCGGCAATCGTCATGGTGGTGCCGATGGTGCAGCCCGCGCCCGCGTGGGTGTCGGGCATGATACGGATATTGCTCCCGGTGACGAACTCCTGGTTGAGCAGGTTGATGATCTGGGAAACGGCCTGCTGTTCCACATTGTCCGTGAACACCTTGGCGGTATTATGCTTGCCTAGCAATTCAATCATTTTGTGTATCCTCCTCACTTATTGTATCATATTTTCCTATGGGGTCAAAAAACTGCTGCGCCCGCCGCATTGCGTCATAGACCGGATCGGTCGCGCGCTTCAGCAGCTCATCGTCTCTGCTTTTCCTGCCCGTCAGACTGAATGGGCTTTTCCAGACCCATTTGCCGATTATATACATGGGCGTATACCAACGGGTATACTCTTTTAGTGCCAGTGTTTCGCCGTGGATGACGACCGCGGGGATCCCGTACAGCGATAATTGGATATATGCCATATGCACGCATTTTGGATCCCTGTCAGTAGCCCGGACCACAAGCTGCTCGAAGTAGTTCAGCTGTTTGTCCGTCATGGCCTCAGCATAGGCCAGGATTAGGTTGCCGCTTCCACAGGAACATTCATCAAGGTCGATATAGCCTTTCGGGGGAATCACAGGATTCTCTCCCAGACTGAGCTTGGCGACCAGCTTCGCCACACCGGGCGGCGTTTGATCCTGCCCTTGCCGGCTGAACCTGGATTCCTGAAAGACATGGCTGAAGAAATCCTCACATATTCCGGCCTCGATGTTTGTAAATATCTGTTGGGATATCTCCATGAAGTACCGTAGCATTTCCTCCTGCTCGGCTTCGGTGTATGATTCGAGGATGAGACTGGCCTTCTCCTCACGTTGCGAATAATGAACCGGATCGACCCGGTTGCTAATTCTGATCGCCGCCAGCTCAAGAAAGTCAGAAAAGACCCTTATCCTGTCGAGGCGGCCGCGTGTTATCTCCGGGAGCTTGCTCAGATTGATTTTATTCATTGCATTTCCTGCTTTCATTAAATTGAAACAGGAGAGCCGTTGATGGCCCTCCTGTTTTTTGTTGCGCGGTATTAAGCTAACCGCATGACGACCCTATGAGAGCGCCTAACCGCTCATCCCAGTCGATATCGTCCCTGAGAAGCGGCCGCGCCGCTTCCCGGATGAGTTCGATGACCTCGTTTCGTGACTTCGGGCCTGTGTAGTCGCCGATTCTCCAAACCAAAGGAAAATCCAGCGAAAAAATGAAGCAGTTGTCCTGTTGCTGGCTTTCCTTGCGCTCTGTATCAAAGACATACTCGCCCTCGATATCGGAGAAGATGAAGACGCCCACATCGTCCGTTCCCATCAGCGGTTTGGGTCTGTCAAACCATTCTTCCGGCCCGGCTTGGGCAACGAGGCTGTTGGAAATATCGGAGTAAGACTTGAAGCCGTCGCGGCTATAGTTGGACATATCCAATAGGCCGCATAGCTCCGATACGACGCCGGCGCTAAAGTCGTTGCCGGCCAGCGCGGTTTTTATGTGATCGGGCACGGTGGTCTCTATGATAACTTCAAGCACCGCCGTGATAACCTTCGCGGGGTCGAAATCCTCATGAAAGAAGACAGCCCCCTGATGAAAAATGCCGTAGTTTCTCATTGACATGTCTTGTCCCTCTTTTCGATGTTTCGAATATCGCTCTCCCAAATATAAACATGGCGAGGCGAAGGGTCGATGTACCTGAAGTATTCGTCCAGGTCGTTCCTGATTCGCTTCAAATCGCTGTCGTAGCATGTGACGTCGATGGCGCACGGGCTTCCGCCGCCGAGATAGTTGATGAGAAGCATATGCGAATCAAACTCGCTGATCAGCGTTACGCCGTATGCCTCGCTGGTTACGCCGGTTTCTTCGTTGTGCGCCATGAAAAATGTCAATTTTTCGCCGGCTTCGAGTTTTATAAGCAAGGAAGCGAGTTCCGAGGTATCGACCTGCCGCAATTCAGCCTCGGAGTTATCCTGCCGGTCCGGATCGCCAACGGTCAGCGGAGAGAGTGTGTCGCAGTACGACCACACTCCGCCGGTTCTCTTGGCGAACGAGCCGAAGACGGCGTCAGCCATATCGTCAATACTCGCAAAATCGGCGGGATTATGCCTGCGGTACTCGGCGTCGAGTATTTCCTCCAGCTCGCATTTGCCGATGTCGGTTTGAATGACGAGCTTCACCACCGCGTCATCCTCATTGTCCCGTTCGTAATAGTGTACGGGGATGTAATAGGTATTCATTTGGGGTCCTCCTCTGTTAATTTTGTGCCGCGTAGCTCCGCGACGCACGCATCGACCATTGTTATGGTCAGGTTCTCGGCTTCAAACTCAGATTTGCTGTAATCGGCCACACTGCCATATATGGCGTCGGCCAATACCGCGGGAATATCTGTGTTTGCTTCGTTGATCGCATCGGTTATGCAGGTTTCGCTGCTTTGGTCGCCGCCGCCGTTGCCCCAGTGGCGGATCCATTCGCGGCATTCACCGCTGAGGCCCGGTATACTTTCATTCGGCAGACCTTCCAGCCAATCGCCGTAATGGGGCTGTGTTCTGATTTTAATGTCAGAGACACCCGCTGTTTCCAGCAGGTGCATGACGGTTCCGATACCAACATCATCGTCGGTGACAAAGGTTATTTCGTTCTGCGTTCTCATTCTGTGCCTCCTTCGTTTTTTGCGCTGTCACATATAAATCATGTGCAAACCAGAGTCCGCCGAGGACAGCTGCCGGTCAAGTTCGCGCAGGTCGTGCGCGATCCCGGATATTTTGGATATGACACTTGTCCGCCAATGGAACTCCATGTGCTTATTGCGTTCCGTGGTAAGCCTGTTAAGCTCCTGGTCATCGCCACATCCGCGATGTATCCCTCGTTCCCGTATGACCTCGGCCAACACCACAATGCTGTCAAACGCTTTCCCGGCGCTCTCACAGGCATTTTCATACTCAGCCCAGCGTTCGGTTATGGCCTTTCGCATATGGCGGTTATAGGAAACTTTGACATTTTGGGCTTTTGCCGCGCACAAAACCTTTGAGTAAAGTGCAAGCAGCTCGCGCCTGTCAAATGGGATGATCCGCCGTTCGTCGGCAAACAGGGTGTGCGGGCACGATATCCGCACATGGTCTGGGTCAATCGCGTAGGCAACGTCCTCTATAAGCGGGCGCGCCAGGTACTCCGCGGTTTTTTCCTGTGACATATGGATTTATGCCTCCCTTCTGTTTGTGCAGTCGTAATTGTAGCGCAGCAAAAGCTCTCCGGCGTATACCGCCAGGGCTTTCGTTTCGTGGCACTCATTGACGCATTGACTGCCGTATTCTGTACATTTGTAACGCAGCAGGTATCTTTTGCTTGGCGAATACTTGCTTGTCAGGACATCGTCGTTTTTGCTTGGGTCTGCCTTGCCCTCGAATGTCCTTCTGAGAACTTCAATCTCTGTAATGTGCAGCTTGGACATATTCTCAGCTCCTTTTTAGTCAGCATGGCCCGCCGGCCGAGCCTTTGAAGGCGCCGGCGGGAAACTGCCAGTTTGGCGTGTAAATCTCAGTCTGGTGAAAGCCGCCTGTGACAAGCTGCTCTATGGCCCGCGGGTTATCCCGGCAGACGCAGCTCTCGGCGTTTCCGACAAACTCGTCCAGTGTCTTATTGTTATCCAGCGTAAAGCCGAGCAAGCGTTCATCCGCTTGCAGCTTGGCATACCGGTCTGGGAACAGCTCCCGGATGCCCGCCCAGTGCGTAGGTAAGGAGAATATGCAGCACGCACAGGAACAGCGGTTCCAGCCGCAGGTATAACAGGGGTGCGGTGTGAGATTGTGCCGGCGGCAGACTTCCCAAACATCGCACAGGGAATAGTCAATGACCGCCCGCCATTGGTGGACCAGGCGGCGCGCTTTCGCGGGCGCGTTCTTCCGGTGCAGCTCCATCTCGTTGTACCTGGCACGGCCGGCGGACTCACCGCGGCGCTCGCCCGACACGATCAGGACTTTTGCGACTGACTGGGTTTTTTCAAGATTATAGATGACAGAATCGGCCACGCTGATCTTGAGATACGCGCTGCACCACCGGCGGCTCAGGTCTCCGCTTTTGGCGGGAAACATCATCCGGTGGCCATAGGATTTCAGCATCAGCTCGCACATCGGCGTTCCTGATAGTCCATTGTCTTGCCGCAGCGTCTCGCTTTCGATCTGGGCCTGGGATAACCGGCAAGTCTTGACTTCTCCGTCGTCCTCATACATGACCGGCTGCGACGCGCCCACGCGGAACAGCTCGCCGTAGAAACCGTTGACTCGCCATGATGTTCTGAGTCTCACGACTTCAGCCGCCGCGAACGCGCGGATATATGACTGCGTGACCGGCCAGTCCATTTGCCGTGAGGGGTGGCCCCCGTCGATGTCGTGGTGCCAGATTTCAATTTTGCTTTTCGGGACGCCCAGCTCCAGCATCTTGTAAAACGCGGCTGCCGAGTCCTTGCCCGCGGAGAAGAGTATGATGATAAGGTCATATTCCTCAAGAGGCAGCAACTCCGGCAGATACATCTTTTTTTCGTACTCCGATTCACATTTGCCGGGATGCAGGGGCTTTATCCTGTGCCCGCTTCCATACACCGGCGTATCGGGATGGCCATGGGTTAGAGGGGACTCCCTGCTGCATTCCGAGTCTTTGATGACAATCACATGACATCCTCCTTTGAAGCCGCCCAGTTATCGTCAATCGTCATCCCGGTCTCCGCCACACTGACTTCATTGACCATCTCCAGGATGAGATCCATCTCGCCCTGGGTCAGCGCGGAAAATGTCCGCTCATTGTCTATGAAGCCGTCTGCATAGTAGATTACATAGGTGACGCGGACGTCGCCGGTGTCCGGGGTTATGTAGGCGTATACATTCACATAATCATCGCCGGGAAGTCTCAACCCGAATTTCCTTTCCGGGTCAAACCAAACCTCGATGTACGCGCAGGCCACATCGTCCTCATAGATGATCTCGCGGTCTATGCGGATGTTATCGCGGGTGAACAGGAGCCCGCGGTCGCGGGCCCGCTTGCGGATCAGCCATCTGAGGCTGCGTATCAGTTCTGTAAACATTTTGTTTTCCTTTCTGCCGCTATCAAGCGGTCAATTATTTTGTATATACAACGGGATGCACAGGGCATACCGTGAAACATGGGAAGGGACCGCCGCAGCGGACAATCCCGGATTTATATAAAAAAACACCCGAAGGCATGAAGCCTTGAGCGTTTTGTGATAAAAGTATCATGAAGTGCTGTTTGTCAGACTGAGAACGCGGCGCGGGCAGTGATGCCCATACCGGCGCTTCTGTTTCTGGACCTAAACAGGCCGGAAATAAAAAAAGCGCCCAAAGGCATAAAAACCTCTGGGCGCTCTGTAACTCGTAGACTGTGATTGCGTTTAGCAAACATGATACTTTATGAAATCAGTATACAGCAAGTCGATACGAAATGCAACTGATTTTTGTGGACGCTGCAAAGTACATTATAAATGCGATTCAAGGTATTCAATGTACTCCTCAAAGGCTTCTATGTTCCCGATGTGCACTGAAGCGGCCGGTTCAGTCGGCGCGCCCAAGGCCCACAGTTTTTCATTGCGTATCGTATCCTTGATCTCTTGAATTTCGTCATGAATCATTTCTGGTGTAAGGCTCTCAGCGTTAGGGACACCGTTTCTTGACAGCAGAGCCCGGATCCATTCTTCAATCATCGCCTTCATCCTCCTCATTTTCATCGTAATCAACGCAGAACCACACATCCTCCGTGCAATCGACAGCCGCGCCGCCGGCGTTGGCCGCCATGCGGAAGCCGTATTTGCAATCGGAGGCGCGGCTTTTGTTTTTACACTTAGAGCAATCAATCTTTGCCATGATATTTTCCTTTCTATGGCAGCAGTACCGGCCACTGGCCGATACTGCTGCGTCAACTAAAAATGTTGCCGCTATACTACACCGCAGGGAGTGCCGTCATCATGGTAGCTGGCATAGTATACAGGCTCGTCAAGGTTATGCGCGTAGGCGCTGATGCAGATTTCTTTGCCTATGGGTTTCGAGGAGTTGAACTCGGCAAAGCATATGATGTCTTCACTGCATCCAGGCTGCTTCAACGTGACCTGGATACAGGGATAATCCGGGTCTTTGACAGCTTGCGCCTTGAGAGACATTCCGTTCGGCAGCGCCAACTCCAGGGTGCTCTGAATCATTTCGCCGATGAACCAAACACCACCGTCATCCGCCCTTGTCAGAGACAGATCTAACGATAGCAATTTGGCCGCCAGCTTGTTGCAGAGTCCTTCTGAAAGCTCCATTATCGGGTGTTCGCAAAAATCATTCTCAGCCCGGTCTTTGTCGGAAACCTGCAGGAGCCTGAACAGATTGTCCTGCTCCTCCTTGGTTATTGGGTTATGCAGATCAACCTTCCAAAAATAGAACTCCTCGCGTACGATGTCGATTTCGACTTCCCTGCCAAGCAGGGCGATCAAGAAGCGGGTAAACAGGTCATGCAAGGTATCCCATCTGAGATGGATTGCTTTTCGTGGCGCTTTTTTGACCTCGAACGGCTCAAACACCGTGTTTGCCTCAGCCGCAGTATCGGCAGTGCATGTGTTCTCTCTGATATTTACCTCCACTTCAACCTCAGCAAGCATACTGAGCTCATCATATTCCGCGCCGCACTGTGTACAGGTGTACGGCCCATATGGGCTATCCGCTTGAGAGATTTCAATCTCTTTGATGAACGTGTTGTCGCCGTTGACCCTGATGTCGTGGTAGCACTTCTGCGACGCCGTAAACTCCGTGCCGCCGCATTTGCATTGTCTCTGTTTCATAATGATACGATCCTTTCCGCAGGTTACTCCTGCTTTGCCTGATCGGGCGCCTCGCTGGGGAGCAGCCCGCTTTTTTCGGCATTGCCAATTTCCTCTTTTATAGCATCCCGAACCGCCTCATACCAATCCATCTCATGCTTGTCCATGTTATGCTCGTATGTCGAGATGATGGTTTCGACCAGTTCATAGTTCCCGGTGATCTCATCCGCCCTGTGACCATTTAGCTCATCATCGCATTCCATTTCTTCGATGTTGTTTATGACATCGTCATAATGGTGGATGTGTTCCCGGCAGGAGTAAGCATCGTCGAGTTCTTTGTAAGTGAGTACGATTTTAATCTCCTCACCGTTGATAATGCGGGTGATGATAATATCAGACATCGTTAGTTCGCCGGTAAAGCTCAGTGTGCGATCATTTGCGGGGATTACCAGCGTGTTTTTTGCAGACATAATCAGCCGCCTCCTTCTTTAAGATTCAAACTTGTATGGCACGGCATGGACCGAGTTGACAAGCTCATAAATCGCGTTCCATGTTATGCGTCTGTCTTTCGTCACCCGGAACCGGGTCCGGTATTGGATGTGATCATCCCAGTCTACAAGCCATGGGGACGATACATGCAACTGAATACCGGGCAGGTTCAGCTTTTCCTTAATGGCTGCGATCCGGGCATTCAGAGTGTCAAGGACAGTTTCAGCCGGCTCGAAGCGGCTGTCTGTGATTTGCACAAAGGTGAGCGTTCTCAATTCAGATCCCGCCTCTCGTTGGCTATGTCCGCCCACAGGTCAAATCCATTCTCATCACAGTGGACTGTGACTTCCGCGTCGTTTAGGAAGATGTACTCACGCTCGCAAACATCCAGGCCATCGACATGATCGGACACTACGACATCGGTTACTTCGCCAGTCGTCGTGTTCACAATCGCTGTGGTTTCAACCGCGACGCCGCCATCCCAGACTGAGACGTAGGGAACCGCGATCATACAACCGTCCTGCCTTTGACTTTTCAATGCCAGCAAGTACGAGGCGTATAAGTATTGTGTTTTAGAGATTTGATGCCAGGCATGAGTCGGCTGGCCTTTTTTGACCTTTTCATCGTATGGCACCGCGCAGAAATAGCTTTGCGAGGGGCAGCGGACTGTAAAATGCGCTACCGCCTGCGCCTCGTATCCCGTGTAGAAGCTGGCGCCGTTCTCCACTTCGTATTCGACAAAGCTGCCTTCCGTGCCTTGCCTTAATGAAGTGTTGTAACGCTTGCATAGCTGCCTTGCGATGTCTTCGGCTTTGTCAGTGTCCCTGCCGGCCAGAAACCCAAAATACTCCGGTTTTTCGATGGAGTCCTTGACTTTGCAAAGCCAATCCTCCCTTAACTCGATCTTCTCGTTTTCCAGCAGCGGCGCACAGTATATGTATTGGCCGTTGATATATGGCCTTGCACCGAAAATGATGTTCCCGGTATCGTGGTGGAAGGTAAACTCAAAGAGCCTCCCGCGATACCAGCCGCTGACATAGGTACTATCCGGCGTCGCGGCGGTCTGCGCGTAAACGCAAACGGTTTTATATTCCTCCGGTTTGGGCTGACCATCGGAGCCGGTAAAGGGGAGGTCACGCTTTTCGGCGGTCTGCAGCGCCGTGATGAGCTGCGGGATGGTAAACGTGCCGGCAAGACGCCTCCTCAGCTCTTCATGGCGTACACGCGCCTCGAATCTCCCCGGGCGGATTTGTTTGAAGCACCGGACAGAGCAAACGTCGTTCTCCTTAAAGAACTCGTACATAGCGCCGATCTTCGCGCTGATAATGATTCTGCTTTCCATTGTGGGTTTTCCTCCATTCATTAGGTTTTTTCTGACGAGGGGCTGGCCTCATCCATGACGTCGTCACTCTCAGACCGGGCACAGCGAAGCGAACGATAGCTGTTCCGATTGCTGCGCCAATTCAGTAAAATCACAGCATACGATTTCACAGGTCGGCGCTGTGCCGTGCCAGTCATCTTTGTACCCCTCAGTATCAAAACCGGTGTTGAAGTCCAGCACGATGCCGGTTTTGTCTTCAAACCTGCTGGCCCTGCATATTTTACTAAACCAGTCGGGGTATACTTTTCCACTGTAACAAAAGGGGGCGCTCATTTGCGGGACTAAAAATGCGCCACCATCCGCTATTTGTGCGGCCGCTTCAATGACCATATACTCAAACTGCCCGTCTTTGTAGTGCCGTCTGTGCGGAGATTGTACAGCGCCATACGGCGGGTTTGATACGGCGTAATCAAAGCGGCCCAAACCGTTAAGCAGCTCGGGATCCAACACATCGCCGCAAATCCAGTTGGCTTGCGGCAAGAGCTTCTTTCCGATTTCGACATAGTCGGGATTGATTTCTACGCAGGTAATATCCACTGTACACCTGCTCCAGCGTTTATCCACAATCCAGGCGGCCCAACCGAGGGCGCCGATACCGGCGCACATGTCGATCACCCTTGTGGTCTGCCCATGCAAATATGGGATGTGAAATGTTAAGTCTCTGGCCAATCCCAAGGGGGTGAAGAATGCTCCGGCCTTGCTGTTGACATGGTTCGCGTCTTCCCTGAAATTGCCGAACACAAACCGGCACTCTTCCTCTGTGAGACTTCCACGCTCAAGCAACGCGACGGCCTGGTCGTGGGTCTTTATTTCGAGCTTTGTCAATTTGCTCATTTTCTGCTCCTTTCTTAGCAGTCAAAGGCGACGCGAAAAAGCGCCGCCTTTGTGCCGTACTGGCTGTGATGGATGCTGTGCTTAGGAGATATTACTCATCTTGGCCGCCATCCTTGCTCTCGGCATACAACCGGTCAAGGAGCTTTTGCGCGGTGCAATGCGCGAACCAAAGACGGGCCGGCTCCTCTTCGTGCCCTTTGATTTTGTCATCGACATATCGTTTTAGAATGCTGTTCGGGTTATGGATGTTGTCCGGGTTGTCGATGAAGTCGATCATGGCTGCATCAGAAATCCAGTAACCATCCACTCCGATTCCGCCGGCATAGTCAAGCTTAATTACCTTTTTGCTGAACGCCGCTTCTGCGGCGCGGGTTATTTCGGGATCGAGATCGTCAAATGGCAGCCCGCTGAATTCATTGGCTCTGCCGGAAATGTGTTCGGCCACTGTCTTCTGAATCGCCGCGATCACCATTCCTTTTATTTCGCTCTCGTAAACATGTTTGCCGTCGAAATTGAAGAAACCTGTCAGTGGGGTCTTGATGTCGTATGACTGTTTGTTCCGCCGGCTGTAAAACCCCGCGTACTTCAAGTCCTGGCCGGGATGAAACGGAGCGTCGTGCCATTCCATTGCGTATAGCAGGGAAATGCTTTCGCCATACGGCAGCTTTACAATGGTATACCCTCTTCTGCAGTCATCGCAGTCAAGCTGAAGAAGCAGCAGCGTTTCATTGGCGTTTTCAAGGAAGGCTTTTGCCGCCTCCCACGCCTCGCGCATGTCTTTAACTGTTGCTTTCACATGAATCTCTCCTTAAAACAAAATAAGCGGCGCCGTGTACACAGCGTCACTGTTGCAGCCTCGCGGCTTCGGTATGGTTTCAGCCTGGGGACGGCCCAGCCACGACCCTATCATTTCGGCCGCCCGCCGTAATCTCCAGACTGACACTCAAATCGTACGCGGAACCCAACTGAAATTCATCGTAGACGATTTGAGCAAGCTCGGTGGTCAGCGCATCCGCTTGGGCTTCCGTAGCTTTGACGCGCATCGTTACCATATAGGTCTTGTTCACGGCTCATCCTCCTCAATCTCATACGGCATCACGGGACATAGCAGCTCATCGTGATTAACATGTATGTCAACCGCGTCCTGACGCAATCTCGTGAGACCATGTTTATAGAAATGTCTGTCGGGGATATGGAGCATTGCGTCGCCCCAGTTAAAGTCGCCGTTCACATCCTCCAGCACATTTTTCGATTCCTCTGAGCCGGAGTAAACGTACTCTCTGACGGCGGCGCGAAGCGCGAACTCCGGGTCTTGTACATCGACTCTTACTTCAAACGAATGCACATAGACCTCAGGATGCTTGTAGTCACGGACTTCCGCGACCAGGTTCAGAATTTTGGGCATAGATACCTTCCTTTCATGTTAGTCGCCATCCAACTCTCGGTGATCGGCAAATGTGCCGCCTACTGTTTCCGGCAGCGCTGTAGGGAGCAGGTTTTTCATCTCCTGCAGAATGGCCATAAGCACATTGGCCTGGGCCAGCGCTTGCGGCGCCTTTTCCACGAATTGCGCGAATCGCCCGCCGGCAAAAGCCGCAAGGCTGTTCTCAAACACCGTGGCAAACTCCTGAAGCCCAGTGATGCTCAGCTCACATTCGGCAATGGTCCACGAAGCGGAATCATCGTGTGACTCAATTACCGCGCTGTCATCAAAGATTCCCGTTACATCCTTGATGAAGTGCCCGAAACCTTTCAGGCGTTCACAGTACCATTCTTCCATTGTGCGGAACGCCAACGCTTTCGTAGGAAATACCACCGGCTCTCCGATCTCCCCGTCATGCACTTGATTCAGTACATAGACCTTGATTTTGATTTCCATAAATCCTTTCCTTTCCGTTTGATGGGACGGTTATGCCGCGTTTTCAACCTTTTCGGGCATAAAGTTATACCGTCCAAGGCGGCCGTTGTATTTTTCCAGGTACTTCATCGCGTCTCTTTCAGTCTTGAATACCCTGGATCCATTGTGCGGACGATGCCAATAAAACCTGATACCACCGTTGCGGGTAAAGTTTACGAAGTAAATTTCATTCGCTTCGTGCTTACCTTTGAGGACATAGCATTCCGGCAGATCACCAACGCGCAGTTTTTTTCTTGGCGGTTTCACGGTTTTCGGCCGATATACCTCGCGGTTGTAACCCAACTTGATTTCCAATGACTTTGAATCCTTGAGTTCGTCAAGGATTCGCAGCAAATCGGCCGTTGTTTTGAACGGATGCCTCTTCCAGTCATGGATTTCATCGGGAGAGAAGTCCAAAACAAAGAAGCTGTTGCCGAACGACACATACTCCTCCACGGTGTAGGCGCGCTTCATTCCGTTAATAATCCAGCGTTCCATTTCACCGGGGGCGAAGCATTGGTTGCGCGATTTGTACATCATGCCGCATTCCTGGTTGTAGCTGTCATAGTCACGGGCGATTGCTTTGATCTCGTCCTCTGTAAAAAGGAACTGCCCGGAGCGCAGCCAGTTCTGCACATTCCATCCCTTTTCGCCTATTTGCCGACCGCTGAAGCCGACCTCAAAGCAGTTGCTGCTGCCGGAGTTGACGAGAGGGATGTACTTGTCGCCGACACGGATATAGGCCCGGTCGTAGTAGATTTGATGACTCATTGTTAGCCTCCCTAATAATCGTTTTCTGTTGTGAAGTCGGGGTTATTGAGCATTTTCCTGGCCAGCTCCAAGGCTTCTCTGCTGAGATCGGCATACTTGATGTCATTGTTGGTAATGACAAGACAAATGCCTCTCAGATAACAATACTTTTCGGAGCCAATCTCGGTAACGATGATGGCCTCGCCGTCTGGAAGGATGTTCTGCAACGCCTCGTAAAAGAGGTCGCCGCTGATATCGCAGTCCAAATCCTCCTCGGCCTCGTCTTCTACAAAGGTCACAACAGGTTCATCATCAACGAGTTTATAGGGGAGCCCGTTAATGCTGCCGCAACAGTAGAATCCGAACTTCTTCCCGCCGCCTTCTTTGTTGTTATCAAAGGTATGGACGGTATCTTCTGCGCCTTTGCACGCCGCCATGATCTCTCTGAACTTCGCTTCGTCAGTTACAGAAAAATAATTTGTGCGGATTTTGCAACAGTAATTTGCCATGTTTGGCACACTCCTTTTGTTTTAATGTTCTATAGCAACGGGCCAGAGGCCCGATACACAAGGTTGGGGCCTCTGAAACAGAAGCAATCTATATAAAAAAGTGCCGGCAGGCATAAACCCACAGGCGCTTTGTTGTCCTAAGACTAAGACTGTACATTGTCAGTATGACAGGGATGAGCGCGGGGCCGCAAGCGTGCCCCCGGCGCTTTAGATTTTGGGCCTCCAGACTGAGGCCGAAAATGAAAAAAGCGCCCAAAGATAGATAACTATCTCCGGGCGCTGTGTAACTCGGTCACTCTGTTTCGAGAATCGAAACGCTGATACTTATGCAACGATTATACTCCGAGCCGTTATGAAATGCAAGCCTTATTTTTCGTCTGCGCCTACACAAACTCCCGGCAGCGCGACTCAACGAACGAAAGCGTGGGCTTTACCCGCGCCTCGTACCGCTCATAACCGCTGACAGCCTCCATGCACTCACTCTCCAGGCTGCCGTCACCGATGGCGGCGATCAGGCCGCGGGCCATGGCCGCGAGTTCACGCCCCACCGGACAGGTTTTGAGGAAGTCATAGCGTATGTCGAAGCTGGCGAAATTGAACTTCGCGCGCATATCCTCAGAACGCTCGTAATACAGCGCGGCGCCGTTGTCCCACAGGGGAGCGAAGCCGGTAATCGTTTGCGTGGCGTTCTCCACAGAGAACCCCCAGTTGTTCAGATGCCGGTCGCCGTTCTCTATGATATAATCGAAGAAACACATGCTGTAAAACGGCAATAGATCGCCAAAATCCTTTTGCATATGATCCAGCGTGACTTGCATGGAGATATACCTGACGCCCGGCTCTTTGTAGCTGAGATACCGGCTGGCCGTCAACAGGCCATGCTCCTTGGTGGTGAACAGTTTGGATATGGATACCGGCTTGTCGTTACGGCGCTCCAGATGGTACGGGATGGTGTTGACACCGATCCGTTTGGCGATGAGATAGGCAATCACCTCAGCGAACGGTTCCAGACCGGCGTTGGAATAGCCTTCCGTGCCGCCTTTGCAGAGAATGATCTCATCGGTGGAAATACGATGCCAGTATTTCGGCAGCATCCCCTCCGTAGTGACCTCCGGCGTGGACAGGTGCCGGGATATATCGCTTGGGATCCCGGTAAATGCGATCCAGCCCAGGGCCTCGTCAAACGGATTGTCATACAGGTTGATGGCGTCAAAATTCAGGTCCTCAGATTCTCCTTGAATCCAAAAGGCATCGTTCAAACTCATTCCGTGGGAATAGCGGAGGACATCAAAGTGATTCCGCAAGTTTATTGCCGACAAGATGACTTCCCTGTGCTGACGATTGGCAGGAATAACACGCCGACCGGCCCAGTCAACCATTTTGGAAGCTGAGAACTCTCTTTTTTGCAAATCTATCGGCAGCAGAGACGGTATATCCACATTGATAACTTTATATATGTCTCCGATGTCGGTGTATTCATGCTCAAATGTCATTACCAGGTTTTGGGTGTTCATCAGATAGTATTTAGGCAATTCATCGTCTCCTCGTCAAAACTATAATACCGCAAATCAAGGCTGTATTCAAGTAGCGAAAGCGGGGATGCCTTGTCAGACATCCCCGCGTAACGGTTTATAGATGGCTCCAGCCGCCGCAGATGCGGCACTGCATATAACGCTTTCCGCCTTCCACAACATCCGGGTCGTCTTTGGGCAGCAACTCAAATTCGCCGCCGTATTTGCAATCACAATGACCGCCCCCGGATAACTGGGCCGTAACATTGAATTGGTTAAACGTAAAATCGGTCTCATAGGCCAGCTGTTTGGCCGTCAAAGGGGTATCGCTTCCGGGATAGTATACGCGGTTGTTAATAACCGCTCCACCGTTCACCATGATGATTGTCTCCTTTCAATTCTGCCGGTGACACCGGCCTTTGTTATTGGTACAGCAGTTTCCCCATGCCGTCAAAGCCATTGAGAAAATTGAACCCCCTGTTTGTGTAAAATTGCGTCAGTTTGGCCCATTTCATCAGGAACCCTATGTCCATTGAAGGCATTTGCACGATTTGCCCGTCCGTCCCCTTAACCTGCGGGATTGGGGTGAGCAGGATGGCGTCAACAGCGCCGCGCATGGTACTGTTGACCAGTTCCGGCAGCCGTTCCAGCACATTTGTTGCGATCCCGCAGCCTTCGTATGCTTCCTCGACATAGATAGTGTTCAGAAACACGAACTCACGGCATCGTTGATAGGCCGCGTCAAGTCCCATATCCCAAGCTGACTCGCCGCGATGGAGGACGCCATCAGCGCGACCAATAACGCCGAGCTGCTTGCCGTCCGGCTTGTGCGCCACGAAATAGACGGTAAACGGCTGCGCGTAAGCCCTGCTGACGCCGTTTCGCGCCAGTATGGCCCTTGCGGCGTCGCTTCCCCCATTGGTGTCGATCTTCAGACTGACTTCCTTGACGCCCATCTCTGTGAGCTTTTCGGTTGTGATGGTCATATGTACGTCAGCCTCCCTGTGCAATTCGGATGGCAATGACAAGGTTGGCCGGGCGTTTACTGCCGGCGTTGAGGTAGAGGGCGCATACACCGTCATCCCGGAACTCCCAGAAGGGGGCCTTGCTCCAGCTGAGGTACGATCCTCGTCCGCCGTTCGCCTTTGATACCACGCCGTCAGGGTCTGCGGGGATTATCGTATAAATGCCTGTCGTATCCGCATAATTAACTCTGCGCCGTTCTCCGATGACCTCCGGCCGGCAATGACCAACAATGTCGAACTCCGCCCCTGAAGTGAGTTGCTTTTTAAGTTGAGAGAGGTTTGTAATCATTTGTACTGCTCCTTTCAATTTTTCCAAATGTAATCGGTTATGTAAGACGCGCATTCTTCTTTCTTTCCGGCAAACAGGCAAGTATCCGCGGGAGTCCATATCAGGCTCTCAAATAGGCACTCGCATATAATCTGATCCGCAGAGCCGCCGTATTCGCCCCTGACATACTGAACGCCGGGATAACCGAAGCTTTTGAGGGCGGATAACAGCTCCTCGTCCGGATTGCCGCACTGATCCATATAGTCGGCCAGAGTTATGACGGCCGAATGCACCTCATAGCTGTCCAGTTCCGGGTGACTCCGGGATAACTGGATCAACCTGTATTGGCCTTCCGCTGTTCTTTTGGCGTACTGCATTGAGTCGCCGTCGCTGAGGATCCAGGTCAGGTATTTGCGTTTGTCAAGAATCTTTCTGCAATTATCGCGTGTGAACGCATAATTGCCTGCTGCGACATACGCCACAACAGTTTCGATTTTTTCAGCCCAGCGTCGGGCGTCGGGGGTGCAAGCCCTTGCAATGACATCCCAAAGCCCTTCAAGGGTAATTTGCTCGTCACGGCATTTTGAAGCGCTGCGGCTTGTTTTCAGATAATCCAAGGCTCCACTGATAGTCATGGTTTTGCTCCTCCTCTTATTGTGCTTTCCCTTGTTTTCGCAAATCGTCCCAGAATGTAGACGTGAATACCGTCCGGCTGAACTGTGAGTTCTTGATGACGGTGTATACGGTCTGTTCCTTGTCTTCGACCATACGAAGCTCCCCGTCAATGGCGCGCATGGATCCGCTTCTGACCGGCGGCTTGTATATCCATTTGTCCGCTTCCATGGCGGCGGTAAGGTTTCGTTTGACCCGTAGCCGGGTGTCTATCGGCGCGCCGGGCTTTGCGTAGTCCCTTTGCAGGGATATTATTTCACCGGTGTCCAGGCAGTAGGGGTAATGGATGTACTCGCCGCCTTGCTTCAAGAGCCGGCGATAGATACGCTTTACCTCATCCCGGCCGGCGTCCATGCCTTTTGTTATGGCCGCCGTCCATACACGGTTCATTTGGTCCCGGTCAAGCGGCAGCCGGATGTAACGGTGGTTGCCGCCGTCGTGGTCGATCGCGACTATGTATGCTTTTGTGTCATGGTCGCCCCAACGATAACATGAAAGCGTGAACTCAATGTTTTTGTACTTGCGTTTCATTGGGCTGGTCACCTCCTAAAAATACGCGGGGGCAGGCATAAGCCCCGCCCCCGCGTTTTGTTGTGCAGTTCTGCTGCCTACTTCTTCGCCCGGGCCTTGAGGTTTTTCTCAAGGCTGGTCATGGTGATTGGATTGAAGATAATGTACTTGTTGACGCAACCGTCCGCGGTTACCGTCAGCAAAGCGTGCCCAGCATCTTCAATGCCGCCGGCCACCTGCTCGATGGTATAATCGGCGATGTCCATAGCCGCCGTCAGCAGCTTATTCGGATTGAAAATGCTGCCTTTCAGCATAGCGAAGTCGCCATTGCTTCTGTTCAGTCTGGCTCTGAGTGTCAGACCGAGCTCGTTCACGGCGGCGGCTTCTTCGGTATTGTCGTCGATGAAATCGCACACATACCGATTCTTCCGCTCGCGCAGCATGAATACGGAGAAGACTTTACCGTTCAGAGAGCCTTCCTTATTGGCTTTTTTTGTGAATGTCATTTGCGTTTCCTCCATTTCTTAGTCGGGACAGTTATGCCCGCTTATATTTACCGCCGTGTGAGCGGCGTTTGGTTAGAACGGCAATTCTTCGCCGTCATCTTCCATCTCGGCGAATCCGCCGGGATATGCGCCCGCGGATTCATTGGACGTTGCGGCCGGCGCCGCGTATGGGGGCGCCGCATCGGCTTTGCTTTTGCTTTCGGCAAAATGCACCCGTTCCGCGACGACCTCAACGGCAACACGGTTGTTTCCGTCCTTGTCAACCCATTTGCGCGATTGAATACGGCCCTGAACCGCGACAAGCTGGCCCTTGCGGAAATACTTCGACGCGAACTCGCCTGTCTTTTGCCAGGCCACGATGTCGATGAAATCCGCCTCGTTTTTTCCGTCGCCGCCAAAATCGCGGTTGCACGCCAGCGTGAACGACGCGACCGGGGTGCCGCTTTGGGTTTGACGCAGTTCCGGATCCCGGGTGAGTCTCCCCATGAGTGATACGTTATTAAGCATTGTACTTCCTTTCCGGCCGATAGCGGCCTATTGATTATCAGATGGTCGGAATATGCAAAACGGGGCGCCGAACGGCGTCCCGGGTAATTGGGTTATGGGCCCCATGAGGAGCCGATCTATATAAAAAAGCGCCCAAAAGCAGATTACTGCCTCTGGGCGCTTTGTAAACTCGGATAACTCTGTTCCGCATGGCGAAACGCTGATACTTATGCGACTATTATACGCCATGCCGAACCGAAATGCAAGCCCAAGATTTCAACCCTGCTTCACAATATTTGCATTGTTTCTTATTTTGGTATATGATAGCTGTGCCACAAACGAAATAAGGAGGGTTCACCCATGCTCACCGCTGAGAACATCAAGAATATCAAGCAAAACAATGTCAGCGCAAATGGCGATCTGACGAAGCAGCGGGTAAAGGCGGCATTGAAAACCGCAACCAAACAGCAAAAGAGCGACATGGAAGCGCTTGCTGTTTTGAAGCGGGTTTCGATCAACCGTGTGTACACGACCGGCAGCATATCCGCGAAGATCGCCGTGGCCATCGCACAGACGCTCAACATCGACCCGTCTTACCTAACTGGCGAAGCGGGCGAACGCGGAGAGTGTACAAGTGAAGCGCTTGGTGGATTCTTAACGGCAAAGGGATATGGTGACTTGGCGGCAATCGTGGCCAAACCTCCCCGTAAACCTCGTGGCCCCGCGAAAGGGAAAGACCCTGCAGAACCCGCCGCACCCGCCGAACCGAAGCCACAGGCTAAATCCGAAAATAAAGATAGCGATGATGCCGCGCGTCCTCTGTCAGAAATGGCCGAAGAAGAAGCGGTGCAGTTGTTGCGCGCGCTGTATCTCCAGTCACAGTTCAAACCTGCCAGTAAAGACACGTTGGAGAAAATCCAAGAACTGTTGGCGTAAACAATAAACAATAGCGTTGAAAAGCCCCGGATCATTTTACATGATTCGAGGCTTTTGGCGATTGTCATTATAGCATACCGCCGCGCTTCGCGTGGCCGAGGAGGTACACAAAGGCATAGGCCGGTATCCGATATACAGCCGGGTTGGCTTCAAGCGGTCCGAAGTCGTCTTCCCGCTTGGTGACCAGCAGCGCGCTTGAGGCTTTATCAGCTTCCGAAACGATCAGTGATTTCGGCCCCAGGGTGTATTGTTCCCGATACTTGACCTCTATCAAGGTACGATTGTTCAAAACCTCGACGGCAATGTCTATTTCGTTGTCCTTTCCACTATTCCGGCAGTATCCCACATGGGCGGACGCCTGATTGTAAAATGCCCTCACATGCTTGTATACAGCCGTTTCGACCATGATTCCCATTTCCACCGGATTGGTGAACAGATCCTCCTGCATGATGACGGCGTTACGGATTGCGGCGTCGGCGATGTAGATTTTGGGCCGCGCCTTGAGTATCTTCTTACCGCTGAGGTCAACAGGGTTGCTGACATAGATCAGGTTGGCGCTCTCAAGATACTGGATATACTTCTCCACCGTCGGCCGCGTCACGCCGTCTAACTCTTTTGATATGGCTTCCATGCTGATGATGCCCGACGAGTGGAAGCAGAGGTAAAGGAATATCTTTTCCAAGTCAACGATACTCCTGATGTTGAGCACCGGGATGTCGCGTTTGAGCACCTTGTCCACGATGTCGTCGCGCATCATGCGCTGGGCAAAGTGTTCGTCCTTTGAGAGCGCGAGTTCCGGGAAACCGCCCACCGTCAGATAGCGGTTGAAATGCCGCAGGAGCGGTGACAGGCGCTGGAAGTTCATAGTCTGTTCCTGCCTCGGAAGCGCCCGCAGCCCGTCCGGCGTCAGATCGGGTTCGATTTCCGGCGTTTCGATTTTAAGCAAAGCGCAATACTCATAAAATGACAATGTCGGGATCGCCAACACGCTCCACCGGCCGACGCCGCTTTCCCCGGCCTTGCCGGCGAGTACCGGGCTTGCGGAGCCGGTGGCCACGGCCCGGCATTGTGGGTTCGAGTCATACAGCGTTTTGAGCCAAGCATCCCAGTCTGAGGCGTACTGGATTTCATCAAAGAAATAATACACGTCGTCATCGGGATACACATTCTGCCTGTAAACGTCCAGAACCAAATCAAAGCGGCACAGCTTCAGGAGCGGATGGTCAAAGGATATATAAACGATCCTGTTCGGCGGGACGCCTTGTTCCAGCAAACTCTCAATCATCTGGTACATGATGGTGGACTTGCCGATCCGGCGCGCCCCGGTGAGCAGGGCTATACGCCGGATGTCCGGGTGCTGCAAAATCTTCATGCCCTCAAAATACGCCAGCCGCTTGAACGGCTTGGCATAGCTGTCCGAAACCTTTCCGGTTTTCCACCAGGGGTTTGTCGCCGACATGACTTTGAGGATGTTTTCGCTGTTGGTGAGCATAGCAGACACCGCCTTCCAGATTCATTATACCCCACATATTCTTCAAAGTCAATTATAATGTAATTACGTTTATATTATTCTGTGTGTAAAAGAAAATAGGGGCAGATATATTTCAATCTGCCCCGTGTGTGTTTTTGTGATGGATGTCCTTATTTCTTGTGCAGATGTTTCCATGTGCCGCCGTCCCAATCACGGTTATAGCGGTTCAGAAACCGTTCGTAATTGTACAGCGCCGCCTTTTCATCCGCGGTGGCATCCGGTCCTGTGTTTACAGTTAGATGCTCGCTGCCGTCGAAATTGTCGCATGAGCATTTGTCCAGTTCATTCAGATTGCTGCATGAGCAGCGAATGAATTCGTCTCGTTGGGCGCCGTCGAAGTCAACGTCCGGGTTGTTCCAGTCTTCCTCGTCCGGCTCAAAACCAAGAGGACAGCTCCAGTTGTAGCATTTACCTTGTTGTTTCCCGTTATCGTCTGGATCGGTTTCTTTTTGATCCGGGTGATCGCATCCGTACCCATTGTTGACAGAGGTGTCATTGTTGTAATACGGACAGTACGATGCAAAATCATCGAATACAACCACTTTACGTTTCATTGCTTGGCTCCTGCTCCTCTCTAATTAAATGCCGGCGCTCCATAAGGAGCTTGCCGAGCATATTTTCTCCGACCTTGTCCCTGCAGCGTTCGCATACGCAGTTACCCCAGAAATTGTCGTGCCATGAATTACCTTCTAAAAGCTCCGTATCGCCGGTTGCTATGAGCTTGGCCGTCAGATCAGGATTGTTTTTGAACTTAACCTTGATAATTACCTGCATCACATAGACCTTGACACTTTCCCAGTCTGAGCGCAGACGTACATATCTCCCCGCTCTTTTTGCATCAACGGGTTTTAGCCATTGAAACTTAAACCGATCTTGTGTGTCTTTACACTTGGCTGCTTGAAATGCGGCTTCCGCGCTGGGATACGTTAATCCCTCATATGGAATCTCGCATTCGTAGAAATTGCTTAGGAAGCTGTACTTTCCCGTAAAACTACTGATTGTATCCATGGGGTCTCCTTTCATACAGGCGGCAGGTTCAATATGCCCTGCCGCCCATCCTGTAAGTATGGGCGTTGTTACGCCTGCGGGATCGCTTACATCGCTCCAATCAAATCATCCTTGCGGATGTAAAAGTTGTTTGCCCTGTACCCGCCCTCGTCGGATACCGTCGCGGATCCGTTGAGGCTGTCCAGATACTGAGCGCCGGACTTGGACTTGGATATGTAGACATAGAACATCGTGGTCCAATAGTCGGCGAGTGCCGTTTCAGCGGCGGCGTTGAAGTAACTGTTGCTCAGCACAAGCATGGCGCCCATTTTATCAGCCTTCTCTTCCATCAGCTTCACGAACAGACCGCGGATTTCGTTGGCTGCGTGGTCGGATATGCCGGACGAGTATGTCTTTTCAAGGAAAATAATCAGACGTTCTTTCTCGGCATCGGCGTCCTGCTCGGTTTCATGGGTTTCAGGTGACTCTAAATCCACAAAGGACAGGGACGTCTCCGGCTCATCCGGTTTCTCAGCATTGCTGAACCGGCCCTTGGTGAGCCTTATGATGGCCCGGCCGACAACCTGCCCGTCCTGTTCGGCGTACAGCACTTTTTTGTTGCTGTCAAAGTTGGACAACGCGCATTCCTTGTGCTGGCCGTCGATGTAGGAAAGACAGGTGCGCGTTGGCATTGTTCCGAGGAGCATGGTGCTGAAGAAGTCGTCGCACTCTCTGATCATGACTTTTCCCGTGTTCAGCGCCAGGTTTTCCATCCAGACTGACTTTTGCTTGTCGCTGACGGGATGGTCGATCTCAAGGCGGAGGTCGTCGCCATAGTATTTCAATGTGCTAAACTCGCCCATCAGAACGGCCTTCACGATTCGTCTCATGGCTTCCTTCTTGCTGTCGTTTCTCAGGTTTTTGAAATAGACGCCGGCGATTTCAGCGCCGTTTTGGCATAAGAATTCGACAATCCGCTCATGGTTATGCCGCAGGAACTGTTCGCCAAATCCCATTTTATCAGCCAATTCCTTCCATGCGGTATCCGTCGTCATCAATGCTCCTTTCACTTCGTCGATTGTGTTGAGATGTTGAATCTCTTTCCGGTTCCGTAGGATCAGCCTGGCGTCGATCCGGGTCCTCATCTGCGGGATGAATTTTTCTATCTCAGTCTGACGGAGCAGCAGCTCTATCACATCCGGGCTTTTTAAGCCTTCGATATGAGCAAAGTCCTGATCCCGCCATGAAGAGAACGGTTTTTGCGAGAATTTCCCGGCCAGCCGGCCGATTTCTTCGTCTTCGACCACGGTTTCCAGCAAGTTCTGTTTCGTCAGTTGCCGGAGTGCCACAAGCCGGTCATCTACGCGGGCCTGGGTCAGTCCGGCGTACAGCTTGAGATACTGCGCGGGCAGTTTGTGCAAGGTCGAGATTTCCGCGAATGTATACTCGCGGCCGGGCTCCAGGCCGTCGAACCGCATATCCGCCGCCATCATCTTTCTGCAACTGAGAAGGTTCTTTGCGTTCAGGGAATTGAGGTTGACATGCCTTGCGTAAAACTCCCTGCAAAAAAGGATGGAGTCCCACGGCATGTTAAGGAAGGTTTCGATGTTATCTTCGATCAAACTGATGAAGCCGGTCTTATTTTTCGTGATCGCGTGAATGAGGACGCCTTCCTGTCTACGGGGAACATCGGAAAGCGTGATGCTGCTGATTCTATTCCCGTAGATTAGGTTGATGTAGCTGCCGCGTGAATACAGCACGCCCTCAAGATCCTCTTCACTCATGTTATTCAATTTAACGCTCAGAACCTCAAGGTCGTGCGGCGGGCAGTCGTTTTCCACCCAGCGGTCCATGAGGGCGACCAGGTTGTCATTACCAAGCTGTCTCTGCAGGTTCTTGAGGTTTTTGTGTATCTGCTCCGGTGCCAGACTGATATTCTCATAATGCCCTATCGTCAGCACAGTACGGAAGCCGGTCCCGTCCAAGAACCGGATGAGTTCCAACAGCGCGGGCTGCCCCGCGAGCATTGTGAACGCAAGATTCGCGTCGTCGTCCGGGAACAACCGGGCATTGTTGAGGCACGGCTCCATAAACAAAGCCCTTTCTGCTTCCGGCAAATCCGCGACCGGCCTGGACAGTGCGTTTCGGTAGAGCGCCATGTTCTCGACGATGCTCTCTTTCTGCTCCTTGCTGGTGGCCAGAATGCTGAAGGTTTCGAGATAATCGTAGAACAAATCATCTTTGTGGCCGTCGGCATACACCATGCTTGAGATCAGGCGGCCGATGGGGTAGTCCAGGGCCGTTTTTCCCTTCGCGTGAAGGAACTGAATGAATGAGTCGATTGCCTTCATGGCCGGCTTTGCTTTGACCATGTTCTCCAAATAAAAAAAGAACCGGTCATCACTGATCAGTTCTTTTTGGATAGCCGGGCAATCGGCATACCATGATGTCGGGATTTTTCGCTTCTCCAGACTGAGACAGCTTTGAAGCAGCTCATCCGGTGTAAACTCGCGCAGTTGGCATAGCGCCAGCCCATACTTTTTCATCGTCAGGAGCAGGCTCAGACGGTCAATCGTCCTCTTCATCGTCGCCGATGTCGTCGCCGTCTCCTGTGTTTTCGGTAAACTCAGCATTTTTGGCAGCCTCCTTAATCATAATTGTGGTTTCTTTGAACTCCTCAAGGGATATGGCGCCTACCGGGAGCAGTTTCCCGCAGAGCGTCAGGTAGTCAGCAATTTCTTCCATGCTCAGTTCGTAATCCACGCTGGCCAGAGTAGGCTTGAGGTATTGAACCGCTATGCGGATGGCCTCATCCCGGTTATTCCACTTGGCCTTCCCAATAAACTTGAGGATGGACCCGATTGTGCCGTCATAGAGTTTGACGGCTTGATCGCTCAGGCTCTGAAGCGTCTGTTCTTTCTCCCGCCGTTCCCGCTCTTTCTTGCGGGCTTCGTCCGCCGCGCGCTCTGCCTGGAGCTCTTCTTCCGTCCAAAATGCCTTCTTCAGCAGATGGGCGTAGGTATTGACGGTTTTGCTGTCTGTGTCTTTTACAAGATCGTATGCCTCCCTCATCTCAGTTTGGGGAAACAGGTTTTTTACAAACGAGTCCAATAACGCGAGTGCGGCAAACTCAACGTACTCATCAGCTTTATACTGATACATATAGTCGTCAACCCAGCCGAACAGCTCCCGGTGCTCGTCATCGGTCAGAAACTCCCGCTTGATGTCAAACGGGTCTTTTTCATCCCGGTTATGGGGGCTGTAGTACCGGCTGTTGGATTCTTCGGAGAAAGTATAGGAATTATTGAATCCCTTGTAGTACCCGCCGGGGAAAAAGTATGACCTGTCTTTTCGGTATCCGCCATAAGCGTTGGATCCGTCAGTAAAGAATCGCTGCATGTCCTCAAAGCTGTGCTTCTTCAGGAAATACCTGAAGAAATCAAATGCCTTGCGGTGGCGGATCCCTTTCAGATAGGTTTGCAGGTAATGGAATATCTGCGGCTTTTCCTTGTCCCCGGCCGTGTCGCTGATCTCATCTTTCCCAGGGCACGATTCAAACACAGCCTGAAGGTCTATGATGCCTTTTTCCACAAACAGCGTAAAGATGCGGTCCCTCGACCATGTGTGTTCCTGCTCAAATACAGCCAGGTACAACTTGCCGGTAAGCGCGCCGTACTTTTCGATCCACGCCCGGACGGTTTCGCCGGCGGGGTCTTTGGCATTCCTCATCTGTCTCTCAAAGAGCCCAAGGTATGCCTCCGCGCTCAGCTCAAGACTGAGAATGTCCCATTTATCATCCGATATATCAAAACGGAACACGCCTAACGCCTCCAGCTTTTGACCGTTCTCATATGCGTTCTTCTGCTCTGTGAAGAAATAGTTGTAGAGCCGGAGGAAGGTTCGCGGGTTGACGATCTCGATTTGCTCCTTGATGGCCTCAAAGATGCCGCTGTACCCGCTGATCTTGATGGTGTCCGCATACCGTTCCAGCAGGTATTCCAACAGGTTGTACGCATCCTCGTGGTGTGTGTTTTCGCTGTTGACAAAGGTTTTGCAGTAATCAATGGCGATCTTCTCCGTCACGATGGAATGCGGCTCCAGCGTTTCGGGAACCGGCCTTTCATGGATGACGCCGATGTTCAGATATACGATCTCCTCATGGGTGTACCCACCTGCCAGCAGGGTATCGTGATACTTGTTCCCGGCCTTGACGTAGGACACAGGCAGCTCAAGCAGCGCGCGCAATATCCCCATGTCTTTCCCGCGGATCCCTGTCTCGCTGTTATACTCATGGATCCGCGTGATCAGCCAGGCGTAAATCCCGGTGTTGCCAAAGGCGGGAATCGTCCGTCCGGCGCCGAGCAGGTTGATAAGCTGCGGCTTGAAACACTTCAACATCTGCTCAAAGCGTTCCAGCAGCGACGCGACGAAGATAAGCTCCTCAGTCTGGGAATACGACCCTCGCGTCAGCTCCTCATACAAAGCGTCTCCGGCGGGCTCATATCTGTTCAGCAGGTACAGCGCGCCTTTCAGATAAATGTCGCCGGCCGACTGCGCTTTGATTTTCTTCAGGAAGCCGGCCTTCTGGCTGCCGACGAACATGCTGTCGGTCAGGAGTTCCTTGGCGCCGGCCATGGCCAGCGCGATGGCGCGGATGTCTCTGATGTCGGAGCCCGCTTTTGCCTCGTACCGCTCCAGCAGCTCACCGAGATAACGGAACCCGAATTGCGCCTGGATGTTGTTGTTGTCTGACCGCTTGTACCAGAGGTGGCCGGAATTGAGTTTTTTGCGTGTTGGGGCGGCGTCCGCAGTTGTGGTGTCCATGATGAACGCGACAATGTCATTGAACAGCGCGATGTTCACCTGCTCGTGATACGCCCCAAAGCCCGGGGTCGCCTGCGTTTTGACTTTTGACATGATCATGTCCTCCTCAAATATTTCTGTGTGAGATTGTCATAAACGGCTGCGTTTCCGCAGCCGCTAAGGCTTTTAATTGTAGTAGTAGCGGGTGTTGTATTGGCCTGCTTCCCGGCACGGCGAGACAAGCGCCGTTCCCTTTGCTTTTTCATACGGGGTATACATCCTGGGATCCAGATACCCGGAATTTGTGAATCGGTACGCGGTAATCAAATGCTCGCCGTCATCGCAGGCGGCCTTGACATGGATGATACCGTTTACCCTTCGCGTGTCCAGCGGGAGGTCGAGGCCGTCCCATTCTTCACGGGACACGAGTCTGTCGCGTTCCCTATAAAGAAACAGGACGGTATTGTTCGGGCTGTGGCCCGGGAACTCAACGGCCTTATAAGTGGCCTTCCACAGTTGCAGTTCGCTGTCAGTTCTGAAGGCGATGTTCTGGCCGAAGTAGTGGTATCCGCTGTCATCGGCGGGGTTCTCAATGCAACTGATGTGCTGCTTCCTCCAGGTTTTCGTGGAGTAGCCGGGATACTTCTGATCCGGCGCGGTGTATTCCCACACATTCACTTTTGCGTAGAAGTATAATCCGCTGTGAGCGGGCAGAAAGCAGTTTCTGTCAGTGACCATGAACATCTTCTCGCGCTTGCCGACATAGACGAAATCCGCGGGGTCAACAGAAACCCACGGGCCGCCGCCGGCGTTGAACGTCACGCCTTTTTCATCGTCCTCATAGACAAAGGGGACATGGGGAACGCACGATACCGAGAACCGCCCCGTTTCTTCCAGCCGATAAATGTGCGCGTTGTGGCTGTAGTTTCCAAGATCATCTGTGTACTCAATGATGTCGCCTGGGCAGGGTTCGTCTCCGCGCGTACTCTCAAGGAGCTTCGCGAAGCGATTCACCAGGTCCGCACTGCTCTGTTCAAGCCTGTGGTGCGCGATATAGACTCCATTCAACGGCTTGAGGTCTTCCAAAGTGTACTTTTGCATGACGAATGCCTCCTATATGTTTTTGGGGTATGTAAAACGGGGCGCCGATTTGGCGTCCCGTGTAATCAGGTTGTGATCCCCATAAGGGAGCGATCTATATACAAGCGACGGCGGCCGTAGGCCGCAGTACGCTGATGGATATGCCGGGAATCCCGGCGAAAACAAAAAAAGCGCCCAAAGACAAATAAATGTCTCCGGGCGTTGTGTGACTCTGATTACTTTGATTGCCGCAGCAAATCACTGATACTTATGCAATAATCATAACATGGGAGCCGGGTTGTGTCAAGAAAATCATGATGGCGGGAGACAGGCCGCAAGCCATGCGTTTACCCGCATGTGCAGCAGCTCGGCCAACCGCGCGGCGGCGGTGCTGTGAGCTATACATTTATTAAGGTATAGGCCGTTCACTCGGGCTTCGCTTTATCCTGCCTGCTGTTAAACTCCTCGCATTCCTCGGCAGTCGCTTCACGCACGGAGGTTTTGCCGCAGTCCGGGCAGGCGTCCACCGGCCCTACGCGCTTAAAAAGAAAATGGCAGTTCTCGCAGCAGTAAATCATCTTTAGCAGTCCTCCGTATCATAGCAGCCTTCGATATCGTTTTTGAGAAAGTCACCGTTTGCGATATAGGGCGCCTCTATTCGGTATCCCTTATTCTTCAACACCCGGAACTTGAAATCAAGCAAAGCAGCGGGGATGTATAGTTCGGCCGCCACACTGAAGAATGATTTATCCCTGTCATTGAGAAGGTCAAGCAGATCATCATCACCGATTAAGAGTTCGGCGGCGAAAAGGTTTGCCTCGTACTCCGCCGGCTGCGCCATATCGAACAGCTCGACCTCTTGAAACCCTTTTTGCAGGGCGATCTCTTTGTGCAGCCGGTCGTGGCCAAGCTCATGCGCCACCAGAATGCGCCGGACGGTTTCGGTCACGCGGGCGTTCAGCACAATGTTTCGGATACGGGACTGGCAAAAATAATACGCCTTAACGCTTCCCAAGTCCTTTACGCGGATTCGGACGCCCAGCGCGTCGCACAGCTCGTAGGGGTCGCGTGTTCCGTATTTGCGGGACAGCTTTTCAACCACCCCGGTTATATAGCTCATGGACGACACTGACATCACCTCCGGCCGGTTATATAGAC
>Ga0082212_10001791_pt1 | contig 31680 bp, 29 predicted proteins | sample TergutNt197P3_FD_71548 | JGI IMG/M metagenome (GOLD analysis project Ga0082212, IMG submission 71548) | Neocapritermes taracua P3 segment gut microbial communities from Petit-Saut dam, French Guiana - Nt197 P3 | ecosystem: Host-associated > Arthropoda: Insects > Digestive system > Gut ...
ATCGTTATCATACACTTCTATATATCCATCTGTTCCCAATACACTTCCTGCATTTGTAAAATATATTCCTATGTTTTTTACATATTCTGATGCATCTGCTTTTGTTGCATTATTTCTTACGAACGTGTCTCCGAAGCGTAGTTGGGTTTTCTTCAGTTACTATGGAATCTATGTCCCATTCTCCTATGCCAATCATCCATCTCACTGTATATAAATCTGGTTCAGTTCCTAGTCCTATGTTGCTATATCCTTTAAGTGGCTTTTCTTTCGATACTACATATCCTTTGTAATATGGGTTTGATTTATTTACATATTGCCCAACTGTCATTTCAATACTAAATGCCTGTCCTTCTCTATAAATATATTTTACATATATGTTTCTCTTTGCTGTATTTGATTTTTTTGGATTTTGAAATTCGCTGTTTGGATTGTTATATCCTTCATAATATGCACTTACTGGTAGCTCTAATATTATATCTTCTGCCAGTTCTATATCATATGCCTCCAATGGATATGTTAGTTTTATATTTAATGTTGTACTGTTTGGCACACTTCCAGTTATATTTCCTGCTCCATCTGTTACCGCTTCTTTTTCTATTATCAACATTCCTGTTAATGGGTTATAGTTATATGTTAATCCTGTATTTGACAATGCTACCAATGTTGGGCCATATCCATTTAAACTTGGTATTTTTACTTCTATGTGTTCTTTTTTTATTAATAAAGCTGCTTTACTATACGAACTTGATGTTTCATATACTTGTATCTGGAAATTTAATTCTATATTTTCTTCTAATTCCTTTATTTGAGATATATCTTTTGTTACTGTATCTACGCTATTTACTGAAGCTCTTACTCCTGCCATTATATTTCCATGCCAATCCACTGTAAATGGCACTTGTTTTTCTATTGGTATTCTTGTTCCACCATTTGTTACATATGTTCCTGTTAAAGTTACTGTATTTGTTTGGCTATAATTATTTATATTGTTTTTTATATTTGGTTTTATTACTCCTGAAATTAATTTTTGTGAACCTGAGTATATTGTGTTTAAATTGATGAGTTTTGCATCTGACGATATTACATTACTTGTTATCATGTCGTCTGCTATTAACGCTGTTTGCAATTTTATATTCTGCCCGTTTATTGCTATTTGCCCGTTTTCAAACTGGCCCTCTGTTAAAACATTTAACGATATAAACAATGTATCGTTATCGTTTATTTCTCTACATGAACCTCTTAACTTATTTGCATATCCGTTACCAGTTAAGTCTCTTGCAAAAAACGCATCAAACTTAACAAACTCTGTTCCAACTACAGCATCTTCTCCTGGCTGTACTTGTCCATAAGTCATAGACCTTTGTATTTCCGGGTCGTGTGAAGTTATTATCCTTTCTGGTACATTGTTTTTTGAACTATTGAGAACAAATATCCCAACTGTTGCTAAAACTGCAACCAATATTAAAATTACACATACAATTTTTCTTTTACTTGTTTTTAAACTCATCATTTTTCGGCTCCCCTTTTTTTGGGGCGACATTCTTCTTCTACTTGCTGGGACATTCCTCTCTACGTAGATAATCTTCGTAGTAAGAGGTGTGTCCCATTTCCTTAACAAGAAGAGTGTCCCCCTACTTACTTATATATATAATTATTATAAGTATTTTTAAAGGTAAGTCAATGGCTCAGACTTCATGTATCATGAGACTTTGCGTTGGTTTTATCTGCGGAAATTCAGGTTGCAAACCATGTGCTTTATAATATTATATTTTGATATTTTTTCAATTACATTAATGCTATTTTTCTTTATAATCGCTACGGATTTACGCATTACAGCGGTGTGCGTGCCAGTAGGGACGCACAAAAAAAGAAGCCGGATTTTTTCCAGCTTCCAATTTCCAATTTCTAGTCTCTAGTCTCTAGTCTCAAGTACCTATCAGCATACATGTTTCCAACTTGAGAAAAATCTATATCGTTAAACTCATATGGTGTTATTCCTTTTTTATCTATAAAAAACTCTGCTATTTTTTCAGGTGATAATTTTTCGAAATTATAGTTCCCATACAATTTTCTTTTTCTTGAGTTTGGTTCTAATTTCTTAAATGCTAATCTATCTCTTTCAATATCTTTTCTAATTCCATTTATCGGGTTTTCATCTTTTCTATGTAAATATCCCAACCAATACGGATAAACTCTTGCCATAACATTACCATCTTCATTCTTCGAATCATTTTCCAAGTAGCTTTTTCCTGTTAATTTGCTATATAATTCTTTATTTGCAACAAATTTCATAAATGCATGAAACTCATTCTTTTTATCTAATGTCATGGTAGGTTTATGTGGCAATTCATGGTGTAAATTCTCATGTGCAATAGATGTTAAACTGTACTCTCTTGCATTTTCTCTAATGTGCTCTGGCTGACTCCAAAAGAAATATATTTTATCTGAGCTTATTTTATAATTTCTCTGATTTTCAGATATAGGTGGCATAATAAACGCAATTACTTTTTTATTGTCACTAACAAAATCAAATCCCAATATATTTGTTAAATGACTTTTTATTGTTCCCGATTTTTCTACCCATCCATTTTCAACTTTTCTTTTATATCCTTTTGTTAATTCCATAACTTGTCCAAATTCTTCTGTTTCCATTAAATCCTGAAGTTTAGGAAATATTCCTCTTGCATCTTCTAACTCTTCTTCTGAAACATCGTATCCGTAAGTCATTAAATTCTCCAAAACTTCATAAAAGTTACTATTATCTGCTAATGGTGAATGTGACATGAAATCTCTAAACACATTGTGTTTTCTATTTACAACTTTTACATTCCCAAAAAAGTTTATATTTTCTCTAATAAATTTTGTTAATATCTTATCCCATGGTGTATCTTTTTGTCCTAACTTTTTGTAATATTCAGCAGTTTCAGGATATTTTTTTATCATAAATTCTCTTGTAATTTTTTCATCGAATTGGCCAAATAATATTGCATATTCATTTATCCTAAAATCCACATTTGACATATAGTCTCCTCCGTTTCATAATTTATTAAACAATACAATTAATATTATACCACACTTTACATAAAAAATAAAGCCCTTTTTGTAATTTTATTGTAACTTTTGTGTAATATTTTTGTAATATTAGGGCAAAATACAGGTCGGAGGGCTTATATGAACATACCTAGAGTTATTATTCTTACACTGGTTTCTGAAATAGCACTATTTATATTGGCAAAACTTATAGGAAACAGGCAAATATCCCAACTTAGCCTGTTTGACTACATTACAGGGATTACTATTGGGTCTATGGCAGCTCAAATGGCAACAGATTTAGATGTGCATTACTCACATCCATTAACTGCAATGACTATATATGCACTGGTAAGTGTTGGCATTTCAGTTGTAGCGTCAAAATCTATTAAAATTAGAAGGTTTGTATTTGGAAATTCTTTAGTTTTAATGGACAATGGTGAACTTTACAGGAAAAACTTTAAAACAGCAAAATTAGATTTAAATGAATTTTTGTTACAATGCAGAACTAGTGGTTTTTTTAATATAAATGATATCCAAACTGCAATATTGGAATCAAATGGAAAAATTAGCTTTTTACCTAAAACTGCCAAGCGTCCTGCTACACCATCTGATTTAAACTTAAGACCAGATATTGAAAAAGTTTCTGTAAATGTAATTTTAGATGGGCGTGTAGTACAGGAAAATTTAAATTATACTGGAAATGATGTAATGTGGCTACAAAAAGAATTGGCATCACAAAATATAAATAAAATAGAAGATGTGTTCCTAGCAACTTGTGACAGTAGCAATAAGCTAAGTGCCTATACTATGAACGACATCTCCAATTCTCACGACCTTTTTGATTAATCCTGCTCAATCAATTATATTGTTTGCCTCTTCTTGTGTTAAATAACTATATTTTACCATTTTATTTATAACTTGTATTTGTCTTTGCTTTGCCAGTTCTGGATTTTTTGTAGGAGCATATATTGATGGTGCATTTGGTATTCCCGCCAGCAATGTACTATCATATAATGTCATTTCTATTGGCTCTTTATCGAAGTATCCTTGTGATGCATCATAAATGCAATAATATCCATCTCCAAAGTAACTTGTGTTAACATACAGTTCAAAAATCTCATCTTTACTGCAAACTTTCTCGATTTTCATTGCCATAAATGTTTCTGCAATTTTTCTTACTAATTCTTTTTTCTGTGTAAAATATGTATTTTTTGCTAGTTGCTGTGTTATTGTACTTCCGCCTTCTACAAGTTTCATTTCTTTTATATCTACAAGTATAGCTCGTCCAATTGCTATTATATCTACTCCATTATGGCTATAAAATCTTCTGTCTTCAACTGCAACAACTGCATTTATATAATGCTCTGGTATCTCTTCAATATTGGTATAATTTTTCTCTGCCTTTATTTCTTTTATTTTATCTTCAATACTAATTTCGTTAATTGCATTTTTATACATAGCATATCCTCTATATGTTGCAACCAATACCGTAATTGTTATAGCTATTGTTAATATTATTATTATTTTTTTTAAAATCTTCATTACTTAAAACCTCTTTAGTTTGTTTGCATTTTCTTAATTTCTTCATATCTCTTTATTTTTGCTGTTGTTGTTTTTATAAATTCTTCACCTGTTAGCACCATATTTTTAATATACTTGTATGTTGGAAGTGTTTTATTAATCTCTTTTATTTGATCCCACACGATTTTTACCAATTCTTCCTTTGTTTTATTTGGATATTTTTCTTTTACTATTTCTTCATCATATTGTACTTTTACAGAAACCATTACATCATCTGCTTTTTGTGCACCATACACCATCGAATCTTTTACAACTTCCAATTTGTTTACAAGTGCTTCCAATTCTTCTGGATAAATATTTTTTCCGTTTTTTAGAACAATTACATTTTTCTTTCTTCCAGTTACAAATACATATCCCTCTTCGTCTATATATCCTAAATCGCCTGTATAAAACCAGCCGTTTTTCAATACATCATTTGTTGCCTCTTCATTTTCGTAATATCCAAGCATTATACTTGGTCCGCTAGCAATTATCTCTCCAACTCCAAATTCATCTTCATCAGCTATTTTAACCTGCACATTAGTTACAGGAAATCCTGATGAACCATATTTTAAATATTTATCATTTTCAACTGAAAGTATTGGAGATGTTTCAGTTAAGCCATATCCTTGTATTAATCTAATGCCAAGTTCGTTAAATCCTTTTGCTACTTCTTTATCTATTGCAGCTGCTCCATTTATTACAAACCTTAACTCTCCACCTAATTGGTCTATAACCTGTTTAAATACTTTTCTCCTAATGTCTATTTTTAATTTCAACAAACCATTAGTTACTTTTCTTGCTGTATTTATTAATTTTTCTTTACCTTGTTTTTGTATTTCTTTCATCATCTTTTTATAAATTGATTCTATTAATAACGGTACTCCAATAAACACAGCTACTTTATATTCTTTTAAATTTTGTGCTACATATCTTAATCCATCTGGAAATGCCGTGCATGCACCTTGGGCAAACACAAACATTAATCCGGTAGACCCCATTGTGTGATGGAATGGCAAGAATGCCAAATTAGAGTCTCCTGGATTAACTTTTCCTACACGCACTACTGAAGATACATTTGTAGCAACATTTTTATGTGAAAGCATTACTGCTTTTGACATCGATGTTGTTCCAGATGTAAATAATATCATACGCATATCTTCCGAATTTATTTCTGTATTTATATAATCTTTATTTCCTTTTGCTAATATTTTTTCTCCTTCTTTTGCTATATCATATATATTTTTAAATTCACTTGATTTATCCATACAAATATATTCTTTTAAATTTGTTTTTCCACTTGCTTTTAGGTTTTTCATAAGTTCGGAAAAACTGTCTTCAAATATAACTGCATCCGCTTTACTTCTAATTAAACAGCTTTCTATTTCTGCTTCTTGTAATCCTTTGTCAAGTGGGACAGCAATCATATCTCCTAATAATGTTGATATATATCCCCATACCCATTCATATCTATTTTTAGAAATTACTGCAATTCGCTTTCCTTTCATTCCCAAATTAAATAGTCCAGTACCTAAATTATTAACTTGATTTAGAAATTCTTTATATGTTATATATTTATATGATGTTTCTTCTCCATTTTTTTCTTTTAGGACAAATGCATTAATTTCTGCATATTTTTCTACTGAATTATATACAATCTCCTTTAAGTTGTTAAGTTGTGGGTAATCATAAAACCATTCATCTTTCTTCATATTTAATATCTCCTTATCTAGTTTTCAAAACTATTATACATATTTTTTGAAATAATGTCAATTGTTTTTATTGAACTTATTCACACTTTATGGTATTATATTTTCAAGAGGTGTATATGAAGAAAAAAGAAGAAAAAAAATTTGCAGATTATTTTAAAACAATTACACATAAGTTACCACGTTGGAGCGATTTACCTGAAATTGATTTATATATGGATCAGGTTATTGCTCTTATGGAAAAATACATCCCTTATAACGAAAAAATTCTAACACCATCAATGATTAATAACTATGTTAAACTTCGGCATTATGCCTGCACCTATAAAAAAGAAATACTCAAGAACACATATTGCATACTTAATAATTATTTGCTGTTTGAAACAAGTTATACCTATTCCAGATATAAAAAATCTAATTGAAATGAGAGTTTCTAATTCTTCAATAGAAGCAACTTTAAACTTCTTTAGTGATTTATATGATAAAACATTTGACACTGTTCTTGCAATAGGAAATAAATTTAATTATCGTAATCAAACAAATTCAACTCTTTCAGAAGATACTGCTCTTTATATGGCAATAGGTTCTAATGTGAGTAAATATGTTTCAGAAACTATTTTAGATGTATATAAAAATAAATAGGAAAAGTGAACATCGGGGACGTGCCTAAAACGTTCAAAATGAACATTCGGGGACACACATAAAAATGGTAGAGCGAATTGCTCTACCATTTTTATGTGTGTCCCCGAATGTTCATTTTGAACGTTTTAGGCACGTCCCCAATGTTCACTTTTCCTATTTTCCAGATTCTAATTAGATTAATCCTTTTCAAGGAGCGGAAACAAACATGGACAATTGTCAGGAATCTCTACATCCTTATGTAAATCGTCCAATGTTAGCACAACTAGCTCTATCTCGTCTGAAATCTCACAACAAATTTTCAGTCCCATGCCTTCTTCAAGTTCTCTCACTTGTACGTTAGGCACCGCCCAAAGCGGACATTCATTACATTTTGTAATTTTTATTTCCCGCTCTTCTCCAGTAATTTCATCTATACCTAAGAACATAATGTACTCATTTGCCATAGCTGTACTCCTTATTTAATAATTGTTAAAACCCAATTAACATTCTATCATAATTTTACATAATTTGCAAACTTTTTAATAATTTTCTGATTTAATTTCAAAATATGACCTTGGATGTGAGCATACCGGGCAGATTTCAGGTGCATCTTTACCAATATGTATTCTTCCGCAATTTCTACATATCCAGGCTTCCTCGTTATCTTTACTATATACTATTCCGTCTTCTATGTTCTTTAATAACTTTCTATATCTCTCTTCATGTTCTTTTTCTATTTTCCCAACCATTTCAAACAAAGATGCTATGTGGTCAAATCCCTCTTCTTTAGCTTCTTTAGACATTCTTGCATACATGTCTGTCCATTCCTCATTTTCTCCTTCGGCTGAAGCTTTTAAGTTTTCTATTGTTTCTGGGACTTCTCCTTCATGTAATAACTTAAACCATATTTTTGCATGTTCTTTTTCATTGTTTGCTGTTTCTTCAAATATAGCCGAAATTTGCTCATACCCTTCTTTTTTTGCTTTACCTGAATAATATGTATACTTATTTCTTGCCTGAGATTCGCCTGCAAAAGCATCCATTAAATTCTTTTCTGTTTTTGTACCTTTTAATTCTTTCATTTTATTTTCCTCCCTTTTTTTAATTAATAATTAAAAATTAAAAATTAATAATTATTGTTAGAATTTGCTTTGCAAATTCTTTCCTTCATTAATAATTATTAATTATTAATTATTAATTATTAATTATTAATTATTAATTATTAATTATTAATTATTTTTGCATTTCCTGCATGTTCCTTGGAATACCGTCCCTTTGTTTATAATGTCTACTCCAGTTTGTTTTTTTACTTCACTTTTAATCGTTTTATAATCTAGTTTATATTCAAAATCAAATACATTTCCACATGAAGTGCAAATTATATGATGGTGTGGCTTTCTAATGTAATCGTATCTGTCTGGCCCATCAAATACGGAAATCTTTTCTATAATTTTATTATTAACTAATAATCCTAAATTTCTATACACTGTACTTCTACTAACAAATGGGTCTTTCCCTTTTACCAGAATATATACTTCTTCTGCTGTTGGATGATTGTATAAATCTTTTAGGGTGTTAATTATTTCTTCTCTTTGTTTTGAATAGTTCTTCATAATTTATTCTCTCTATATTATTTCTCTCGCCTTTACAATAACTCTTTGTGAACTATCATTTGTACATGTTATTAATGTTACTTCTCTCATTCCATTTGTCCTTTGAGATGTACATGCAACGTCTGTTGGACTTACTATGTATTTGTCATATATTTCATATCTTATAGTTTTTCCAGTTCCATCTGTTATTTCTATAATGTTTCCTTTTTCTAAATATATAACTTTACTGAAAAATTTTGTGTTTCTGTAATTATGTCCTACTATACAAAAATTCCCTACTTCATTTGGCTCTGGTCCCCAAAACTTTGTTGGAGATATTTTAAGGAGTTCATCTGTTGTGGTATTAAGTACTGGGTATTTTACTCCTATTGATGGAATATTTATTGTAGCTACAGTGTAGTATTGTTGTCCACTTGCAGATGTTCTAACATCTCTGTTCAAAACATTTGGTCTTTCTTCCTCTACAGTTGGTGGCGGTTCATACCTAATTTCAAATGGGTCTTCTGTATTTAAAATTACAACAATTGAGTTGTCTGCAAATTTTATAGTAGTATCGTCTATAAAGTTGTCTTCAAATGTTAAACTAGACAATATTTCTTGAGATACCGCTTCACTTTTGTTTTTATCGTATTCTGCATATATATAATATGAAAATAAAATAAACACCAAAAAAGCAGAAATAAAGAAGTCTGTTTTATACATTCTTTTTCTCTTTTTTAATTCTGGTGTTATATATACTTTTTCAGAAACTAAAATCTGATTCACGCAACTCTACCTCATATCATTTATTATACATTAATGCCTTCTTATAATCAAGGGTTTTTTCACAATTAATATACTTGTAAATAAATTGTAATCTATTTTTTTATTAATAAATGGTAATGCCAACTACTCTGAACTATGCCATCTTTTATAAACATATCTTCTATATGATTAAAAATTATAATTTCAAATTTACTAAACAACTCAAGTATTAAATCTTTGTCGGCGTAAAAATGCGGGATTCCATTTTCCGGGCCATCTTCTATTCTGATTTTTGTGTTTTCATCGATTAATGGCCAATCTTGTTTAAATCCCCATGTTTCTTTTGAAGCTAATGTTAAATAACACTCTCCACCTTTTCTCAGCATACCATATATTTTATTAATTACTTTTTTTATACCTTCTGTATCTGTGTGTGAAATTACATTTTTGCATAATATACAATCCATTGTTTCTCTATCGTATGGCATTTTCAACATATCTCCAACTTTGAAGTTAATTCTTAATAATCTCTCTTTTTCAGCCCATTGTTTTGCATATTGTACTGATTCTTCTGATAAGTCAAATGCAAAGGTATTGAAACATGCTTTTGCAAATTGAATTGTATGTCTGCCAAGTCCACAACCCAAATCTAAAAAATCGACTCTGTTTTGATTAGTCCATCTATTTAATAAATAATATGATTCAATACTAGGCTCTTTCCAATAATCTGCATCTTTTCCTTTTACAATTCCCCATTCCCACGCTTTTGATTCAATCATTTTTTTCTCCTTCTAATCACATTTCTTTTATGGAATAATATATTTTCATAAAATAATCTAATGTTTCAACAATACTGCCGTTTTTAAACATATTATCAAACTCTTCTTTTGTAACCCACTTTGCATCTATAACTTCTCCATCATTAAATTTCAAGTTATCAATTGAAACATTATATCTAAACAACCACACATCACAAATATCGTGAAAATCGTCTCTTGCTTCAGTATATAATAAAATTGCATCTTTTTCATTAGCAATTAATCCTATTTCTTCTTCTAATTCTCTTATCATTCCTTGAATACTGTTTTCACCTGCTATAACAGAACCACCTGAACATTCCCACATAAGTGGATGTTTTTTATGTGGAGCTCTTTGGCATAATAAAATCTCTCCTTTGTCGTTTATAACCCACCCATGCACTACTAAGTGATACTCTCCTTCTTTTAAAGGCCCTACATCTCTTTCACAAAATCTTCCTGTTTTATTTCTATTTATGTCGTATATGTCCCACAATTCAGCCATATTCCCTCCATTTTTTAATTTTCTATATCTTTTTCCATATTACTTTTTCATTCATAATATTTCTCCAAAGTATATATCTCTCATTAGCATTGCACCAATGTCTTGGGTATTGTGTGCTTCACATATGGTTATTGGAGTTAATTTCATTTTCTTAATTGCTTCAATATAGTCAATAGCTTTTGGTCCATATTCATCATCATTGTCGAATAATAGAATCTGTTCCCCATCTTTTTTATCTCCAAAAGCTTTATGCACTTTTTCTCCTTTGTTAGTGAAATCAACTGGATAAACATGAAAATGAGTTTCTTCTAAAATATTTCTGCCAAGCTCTTTTTCTATTTTTCTTAAAACCTCAATTATTTTACTAGCTGAACTCATACTTCCCAATTCTCTTGCATGTAAATGCGCCAAATCGATACATGGTCTTGCATATTTTACATTTTTACAAATTGTTATTATTTCATCTAAGCTACCTAACTGATTAAGTTTCCCACCAATTTCAGGATATATTTTTATATCTTTTGTTTCAATTTCGTCTTCAATGGAATTAAGTGCATTTATTATTCTTTCTATACCTTCTTCTCTATTTGTGCCATATCCACCACCTGGATGAAAAATAATTCTTGTTACTCCCAATATTTTAGACAGCTCAAATGCTTTTTTCACTTCAAGTTTTGACCTTTCCGAAACTTCATTATTTAATGAAGATAAACTAATATAATATGGAGCATGCATAGTCATGGTAACTCCATATTCTTTAGCCAATTCTTTATATAGTTTAGCTTGCTCTTCTTGCATTCTTATCCCATATGTGCATTGTAATTCGAGAGCATCTAAATTCAGTTCTTTTAACCATTTAAAAATATCTTCTCGTTTTTTCCCATATTTACTTGAGAAAAAATTTTCAGGAAAACCTGCAACTCCAAATTGGGGTTTGTTTTTCATACTATAATTTCTTCCTCTTCTGGTGATTTTTCCATTTCACCTTTAATTTGCTGTTCTAAAAGCTCTGGCTTTTTTAAATATCTTCTAAATAATTTTATAGAATTTGCAAAGTAATATCCATCACAAATTCGCTCATCACATACAAAAGAAAATGATATTGCTTTTTCTTCTTTAATTGCATCTTCTTCATAAATATATGTTTTCTTTTTTTTGCCCATAGCTAAAAATATACTGGTTGTCCCAAAATCGTATATGTGGTGATATATTGAATCTATCCCAAGTGAGCCTACATTTGTTAAAAATACAGTTGTATGAAATGGACTTGCATTTATTATAAATTTAGGCAATATTCCAAAATGGTCTAAAAACTTTATTGTACCTACTAAAAATTTTATTAAAAAATTTGGAACAATGGTTAATACCTTTGCTAAAACATCGGTATTGTTTGAAGCTTCTTTGTCTCTGTTTTCATTAACTGCTTCTTCTATTGTTTTTTTAATTTCAAAAATATTTTCATTCCCTGTGAATTTCAGTTTAAGTGAGGTTTCTTCTGAATCATCATTTAATCCCTTTTTTATAACAAGCGATACATGAATACCGGTTCTATCGTATGTAATTCCATTCATAATAAACCTATTTAAAACTGGCCTTTCATATGCCAACCTAACTAATGCAGAAAACACAATATGCATATATGAAATTTTTATTCCCCTCTCAGCTTTCTCGTTAATATATCTGTCCATATTCGCAATTGGGATATCTTCTGTATAATATACCTGTGAATCACATCTTGTTTTCATTATATGTGGCAAAATTTTGAAAAAAGGTGATAAGTTTTTTGTCTTTTTTCCATCTGACCTAAATCCAAACATAAACTCCTCCTATTACTACATTTTCTTTATTCTTTCTATTGCTTCTTCAGTATCTTCTTTTGCACCAAATGCAGTTAATCTGAAGTATCCTTCTCCACTTGGTCCAAACCCCACACCTGGAGTGCCAACAATATTTGCTTCATTTAGCAACTTGTCGAAAAACTGCCATGACGTAAATCCTTCCGGAACTTTTAACCATATATATGGTGCATTTACTCCACCAAATAATGTGTATCCAGCCTGAGCCAATCCATCTTTTATTATTCTTGCATTATTCATATAATATTTAATGTTTTCCTTTATTTGTTTTTGTCCCTCTTCTGAATATACTGCCTCTGCTCCTTTTTGGACTGGATAACTTACACCATTAAATTTTGTTCCATGTCTTCTGTTCCATAAACTATGTATTAATATCTCTTCACCATTTTTTGTATATCCTTTTAGTGCTTTCGGAACAACAGTATAAGCACATCTTAAACCTGTAAATCCGGCCGTTTTTGAGAAGCTTCTAAATTCTATTGCCACTTCACTTGCTCCTTCAATTTCATATATTGAATGTGGAATATTTTCTTCACTAATATATGCCTCATATGCTGAATCAAATAATATTATAGATTTGTTTTTCTTTGCATATTCAACCCATTTTTTTAGTTCTCCTTTTGATAATGTAGTTCCAGTTGGATTGTTTGGTAAACACAAATATATAATATCTGGTACTATATCTGGCAATTCTGGTATAAAATTATTTTCGCTAACTAATGGAATATATACTATTTTTTCATATTTACCTGTAGCCTCATTATATTTCCCGCTTCTTCCAGACATTACGTTTGTGTCTAAGTAAACTGGATATACAGGGTCTGTAATTGCTATAATGTTATCCGCTCCAAAAATATCTACCATGTTTCCACAATCACATTTTGAACCATCAGATACAAAAACTTCATCTGCTTCAATATTAATTCCTCTTTTTTTGTAATCATTTTTAATAATTGCTTCTCTTAAAAATTCATATCCTTGTTCTGGCCCATAACCTTTAAATGTTTTTAATGACCCCATTTCATCAACAGCTGAATGCATGGCATCTAAAACTGCTGGTACTATAGGCCTTGAAACATCACCTATTCCTAGCTTAATAATTTTTTTGTCTGTGTTGTTTTTTTGAAATTCTGCTACTTTCTTAGCTATTGTAGAAAACAGATAGCTATCTTGCAAATCTAAAAAATTTTCATTAATATTAACCATATTTCTCCTCCATATGATTATTATATTTCTTGGAAAATAAATTATTATCTTCTAACTAAATATTATTCTATCATTATATTTTATTTTTTTCAATTCACTTATACAAAAAAGAATGGGAAATGTAATTACATCTCCCATTCTTTTTTCGTATTATTTTCCTATACTACTATCCCTACAGTTTCAACATTTCGCTCTTGTGGGACAATATAGTAATCGGCAGTTAACTCACATTCATCAACAATTCCCAGTGATTCTTCCAATTCTTTAAACTTCATACAAGCTCCACCTTGGAACCCTGATGCATGCACTTTTATTTTACCATTTTTGTTGCAACTTATTTTTAGCTCCCCTCCTGTTTCTGTATCCATAAGAGTTAAAATCGTTTTACCGTCTTCTTCGCTTTCAGTAACAGAAAGTCCTCTTTGGAAAGCTTCTTGCCTGGTTTTTTCAGCTGCATATTTTTGTAGAAGTGTATTACCTCTAACTCCAATATATCGCTCCACCTCGCTATCATAAAGATCTGCAGTTATGGTATAATGATTCCCCTCTTTAACAAGCCCCACATCAAAACTACCTGGAAGCTTTATTACAGCGTCCTTCATTTCAGTCCCGAAATAGTACCGGCACATTGCATTTTTACTCAAGGTAAACCCCATCTGTTTAGCAACTTGTGCCAATATTTCCAAATCCTCAATCTTAGTGGTAATTTTCGTAAAATGACTCACAATTATTCCTCCTGTTCATTACGAGTTATTCTTCCACCTTTTTTACCAGTTCTTCGTTTAACATTTTTTGGTTTTTGGTTTCGAATTACCCGATTACCATCTAAATTTTCGGTATTGCTATGGACTATGTTTCCACTTGCTCTTCTTACTCCTCTCTCATCTGCCCATTTCCTAAGATACTCAACTCGGTCCTTTGCAATACCTGTTGCCATTGGAGTAATTTCTCTTGCACAGGTCAATATATCTGCTGTCGTTACTTCTCTTGCTCCATCATTATATGCATAGAACAACGACGAGATAATTACCTGTTCTATTTCTGCTCCTGTATAATTTTCAGTAGCTTCAGCAATTACACCAATTTCAAAATTTGCTGGGTCTCTTTTATATTTTTTTAACTGAATTTCTGTAATTTCTTTACGTTCAGTTTCATCAGGTAAATCGATAAAAAAGATTTCATCAAATCTTCCTTTTCTTGTGAATTCTGATGGTAGTTTGCTTACATCATTAGCAGTAGGAATAACAAACACAGGTGCCTCTTTTTCCTGTAGCCATGTAAGAAAGTTTCCAAACATTCTAACGGTAGTTCCGCCATCTGTTTCTCCACTTCCATTTGCTCCAGCAAATGCTTTTTCAATTTCATCAATTACTAAAACTGCTGGTGCCATAGCTTCTGCTTTTTGGAAAACCAGTCTAGTGTTTCTATCTGTTTCTCCTTGGAATTTGTTAAACAATTTCCCAACATCCAAAGTTAACAATGGTTTTTGCCAAATATTCGCCAATGCTTTTGCTATTAGGCTTTTACCACATCCTGGTATTCCTACAAGTAGTACTCCTTTTGGATATGGAAGCCCATATTTTTTAGCTTCTGGCGAAAATGCTGCTAACCTGCTTACTGCCCAAGATTTAAAGCCTTTCAATCCGCCTATCGAGTCTAATGTTTCTTTTGAAGGCTTATAGTCTAAAATACCTTCATTGCAGATAATTTGCTGTTTCGCTGTTTTGATTATATCTGTATCAAGACAGCCATTGGTTGCAGCACTTAGAGAAAAGGTGTTTTCCACTTCAAAAGCAGTCAATCCAAGTGCCGCTTCAGCAACAACTCTTTTATCTGCTGGCTTTTTTATATATGGATTTTTACTTAACAGATTATCCATTACTTTCTCTATATCTTCTAATGTAGGAAGAGGTAAAGAAATTACAGATACTTCTCGCTCCAGTTCTGGTGGTACATCGAAACATGCACTTATAAAGACATAAGTTATACCTCTGCTTTTGGCTAGCTCAAAATCGTCTTTTGCTTGCCTCCAGACATCAGGTGATTTGATAAAAGGATGAAAGTCCAATATACAATAAAGTATATTCCACAATCCCTCTTGCTCTTTATCTTTATAGCTATTATCTCTTACCTCACTAAGAACGTTCTCCAATTTGGGTATTTGCTTTGGAGCTCCATTGCTAATGCCCTTGCCATCTTTGGTATAAAACTCAAAACCTTTTGTTTTTGACCAAATCGCAAAACTCATTCCTTCTTTTTTCGCAACCGACCTGCACTCTGCTATTGCCCGCTTTTCTTCATGTGTTTTCATGATTATTGCAGGATAGCCAGCTTTTACATAGTTTCCAAAGTTTAAACAGTTCATGATGTGTGTCCTTTTTTAAAAGTGTTTTTAAAATAATACATTTGTAAGATACAATGTATCCTCCTTTCAATAATTTTTATACTTTTATACAGCATACATTGTATCACATTTTACATAATCTGTCTATATAATTTTTAATTATTTTTTTGCCAGTAGGGACGGTTCTCGTGGCAGACGTGTCCCCTGTGGCAGATTAAAATCTGAACACCTGGGGACGGAGAAAAGTGTTCAAATCTGAAGATTTGAACACTTTTCTCCGTCCCCAGGTGTTCAAAAAGGCCAGAGCAGTTCGCTCTGGCCTTTTTGTTTATAGTTTCCAAATTTTATTTCTTGTTGTTATTATGAATCCACCTTCAGAAAATTCTATTTTTGAATCTTTTGAAATGAAATCATAATTGTTGGAAAATTCAATTATTTTGTCTTCAGAATAATCGATTCCAAGTAGTTTGCCATTTGCAACCGCATAGATTATGTTGTTGCAAAAACAGGTTCCAGATAGTGATGGTATTCTGTACAAAAGTTCTTTTTCGTACATTTTTTTACCTTTTTTATACGTCTGTATCATCACTTTATCTTTGGGTAACCTATACATTATGAGTTCAAGAAACGAATCATAATCATACTTTACAGCACATTCTTTAGGCATTTGTTTCTCTTGGTCTAAAGGAATCAAAATCTTTTTTCCTCCAGATAAGAGTATCCCTCGCTTTTGTTTCGAATCAATTGCAAATACAATTGGTATTCTGTCGAATGTTTCTGTAAATACTATCTGATCCATTGTCTCTTTTAAAATTACCTCATCTTTTCCAGTCAAATCCTGCATAATGAGTTTCTGTTCATCATTAAGATAATAAAACCTGTCTTTCTGAATAAACAACACTCCATTATTTTTTTTGGGAAGATATAATTCTCTCTCAAAATTAGAGTTACATATATCTATTGAGTTTTCATCAACAAAATATATATATTTCCCATCTATAGAAAAGAATCTCTGTTTCCCTTCTTTTCGTGGTTTTCCTTTATCGAAGCTAATTTCCCATGCTACTCTTTTATTGGTACTAATATGAACAAGTTCATTATTAGTAGAGATATATGTATATCTGTCCAATATTTTTTTAACATCAGAAGCTTCAAAAATTACCTTACCACTTGGAGCATTACTCATATCTGGTTTGATTATTTCTGGAGGTTTAACAGTAATTTTAATTGCTTTGTTGCACGGTCTTAAATTTTCTTCCAGTGCACCAATAATGTCTGTTCGCCGGTTTCCTTCAAATATCTCCAAAAAGGCTTCTATAAGCTCTGGAGACATCCAATCCCATGATTTTACAAATCTTGGAAGATTAATCTGGTGTTTGCCTAAAACGGAAATCTTTCTCTCTGCTCTTTCCGAAATTTTCATTTCATTATGGTTTTGCCAGCATCCACCAAATGGATGTATTTTAGCTAAAACCTCAAAAGCCATTACTGCAAAGGAATATAAATCTGTACTTTGTGAAAACTCATATTTATCTTTCCCTTTAAAACTTTCAGGTGCCAAATAATCCTCTTTAAATGCTGCTGGTTGCATAACGCCTTCTATCCCCCAGCTGTCCACATCAGGTAAAAATATATTTTTGTTTTCTATCAACACATTATATGGACAAATATCTCCAATAATTATTCCTTGTTTATGAAGTTTTTTTAGCAATTTTGCATACTTCAAAACTATTTCTAAGAGATTTTTATTAGAGAGACCTTGTTTTCTTAAGAATTCTTCATCCATGTATTGATAAAGCGTTTTCGAATCTGGCACTAATACCATCCCAAATCCTTTAAAACTGCCCCGATATAACACAAGTTGGCTAGGTGAAAGAATCTCTTCAGAGAATGGCATTTCTAAAAAACTTTTTACCCTTTTTTCCTTTTCTTCAATTGGAATATGAGGTTTATAAATTTTTAGAGCAACATCATCTGAATATTTGTATATAACCGATTCTCCACCACTTGTAACTATTGGTTCTCTTGGAGGCATTGATGAAAGATTAATAGTTGAAATATCCATCTATTCCTCCTAAAAACAAATAGTTACATCATCTTCAAAAGCATTTGGTGATTTACCGATGATTGCTGAAACCTGAGCCTGGTTTCTGTCTGCCAGCTGATACAAGAATTTGTATCTGTCTTGCGTTTCCAGTACTTTTATTCCTCTGATTCCATCTGTCGCAACCCCAACGTTTTTGTATTCACCTTTTGGAAAAGAACGTTTCTTTAATTTTATTCCCTCTTTGTTTTTTCTGAGTTTGTCTTTGTCGGTTATAAGATTTACCATGTAGTAATCTGGACAGTTGTCATGAGTTTCATCTAAGTCAATTAGTTCTATCTCATGGCCATTGTCAGAAATTATATAACCGTCTCCACACCAAAATACTACAAATTCGTCTGTTTTTTCAAAACAGGCCAATATTGTAAATGAAAGAGTGTTGATTATGCTTTCATCGTCTTCACCAAAAAAACTGGCGAGTTCTAAAAAGATTTCATCAACTGTACTTTCGAAGTTAGCATCTGTAATGTTCGCTTTCTTTTGAAACCGCAAGATAAATGTTTTCACACCCAACTCGGATTTATCACATGACCCACAGCCATCTAAAACCAATTTAATTCTTCCATCTTCCATAATTAGCAACTGGTCTTGATTATTCAGTGCTTCTCTCACATGAGCCGAGCCAATCCTGCATATGGCAACTGTCTCTTTTTTATCTTCAGCCTTTGTTTTAATCGCAGTTCCATAATCCAGTGTTATCTCTTTAGGTGGTACATACGGTACTGGTATATAACTATACCCTGGCCTATGATATGGTTCATTTATCGGATTCCAATTATAAAATCTACGGGTTGGAGCCGAAGCAGGCAATGTTTTCTTTGTTTCCAACGTGGTTGGTGTTATTGAAACCGAAGTAAGCGTTATTCCCGGTACTTTTGTAGTCGGAGTAACTGGCTGTTTCCTTCCGGATAATGTTTTAACCTCAGTAACTGGCCGTTTCCCTCCGGTTACTTTTTTAACCTCTACTGCTCTTCCAAAAAGCATAGTTTTTTCTCCTTACCTGTTAACTCTTCTTCCGTTACCATTACCATGCATAGTATTATCAAAGAAATTTTTCCCAGTCTGTATTCCATTAGATTTGGAATATTGTATTGTAGACTGAGATGCAGTAATGAAAAGATCTTGTAAATCTTCCACTGTTGCATTTGTTTCTTTAACGTGTTTAACTCCCAATCTTTCGGCTTCTCCATAAGCGTCTTCGCCAAAAGCTATGTATGCAACCATTCCACCACTTTTCTCTGTAGCATCAATTGCATTAATTGCATGTCTTCTCGCTTCACCGCCTCCAACATTATCAATACCGTCAGAAAGAATAATTAGCAATCCTCTGGTTCGGTTAAACCCCTCGGCTTTATATGTAGCCACAGTTTCATTCAGTTCTTGCAAACTAATTGCAATACTGTTATATAAGTTTGTATGGTCATCGTTTGCAGAATACCTAATACTTACCTGGTCTTCAATAAACCTGTATCCTCTTGATTCTGGATTACCTGAACCAAAAATTATTGGATTTACAAGAATATCGTTTTTTTCACTTGAGTTTCGTATAAGGTCTATATAGGTTTCCCACGCCCGTGGTACCACTTCTTGATAACTGTTCATGGAACCAGAATTGTCAATTAGAAATCCTACACAAAGCACCCGTTCTTTTCTAAGCTCCTCTGCTCTTACATTTTGAGAAAGATTCATATGTGTGTCCCCTTATTTAGTTTTAGTTTGTTTAACATATGTGCAACAAATTTTTTTAACTCTCCTTTCTTTTTTGTTCTTGGAAACTATTCCTTACAATTATTACTTGTAAGAAATACATAATTAATTTACGCTATGATAATATCATATTTTACATAATATGTCAACTCTTATTTGATAAAAAATTAATTGACATAATCTTGAAGATGTGGTATTATTGTTATGTAAATTTATTTAGTGAAATTCCTTATTAAAATTGTTTAATAGGGAAATTGTGTATTTAAATTTTAGGAGGAAATTACAAATGAAAAATGAAATAACGGATGTAGCACGGGTAACCCCATTGACAAGTGAAGTAACTGACGTAACACGCGGAAACCCAATGGTTTTTAGCTATGACCTCTTGCCCAAAGAAGACCAACAAGAAATAGACCAGTGGCTCACAACATTTAATGTTACTGATGAAGTAATGAGAACAACTTTTGGTGCTAAGGCTCAAGAGCAATACAGACAATTCATTAATAAGTCGCTTAAAGAAGTAGCAGGAACTGATGCAGAAAAAGCGGCAAAAGATGAAATAATGGGTCTTATCTTTCAGGTAAACAAGGTAAAATTGATGCCAGGTTTTCTGGAAAGATGGTTTTCAAATGCAGAAGCTACAGTAAAAAAGTTAAAAACGCGTATATTGTCTATAGAAAAAATTATAGGAGAAATCGAAAAAGGAGTAATTAAGCAACAAGTTCAGCTTAAAAAATCGAAAGATTCTGTAATTCTTCATGGGCAACATGCTGCAAACGCTCTTATGAACATTGAAAAGTGCATTATTGCCGGTGAAATAGGACTTAAAAGAGAACGAGAAGTCAGACTTTTAGGGCTTCAAAGGGATTTTGACAGTTCTGGTTCTGGTCAAGACAAGTTGGCACTTGTTGAATGTGAAAAAGCCTGCAATCGGTTTGAAGTAATGATTAGTGATTTTAGAACATCACAAGCAGCCTTGTATAATTCAATTCTTACTGCATATCATCAAAAATATGCATATGAAAATGAAATCGAGGGCTTTAGACGGATTGGAAGAACGCTAACAAATATTTTGGCAGACCAATGTATAGCACTTATACGTAACGAAGAGTTAAGCATAAGTGCAGGCAAAAAAAATGATTTGTCAAAAGGCTTAGAGCATTTAATTGCAGAGAACACTAAAAAATTAAGTGCAACTGCAATACAAATTGCTGAAAACTCAAGCAAACCAGTTCTTGACACTCAAGTTTTAGTTACCTCATTGCAACAATTGATGCAACTTGGTAAAGATGTGTCTGCGATTGAAGTACAATCTTTAAATACCATTCGTGTATCTAAAGACGAACAGGATAAAATTATTAACGAAGTTCGTATTAACTTCATAGAAGGGAAATAGCTATGAACATATCTGTAATAGGGTCTTCTCATTCTGTTATTGATTTGAGAGACAAAGACCTTACTAAACTTAAGTTCAAGGATTATAGCGTTTTAGGCCATCAGGACTATATGTCTATAATAAACAACGGACCTAAAATTATAACAGATGGCTGTTCTGGTTCTGTAGACAGTGTAGTTGGAGTTCGGCTGTTTCATCAATTTTTTAAAGCATTACCGAACAAAACAAGTTTGAAACATTTTGAAGATAACGTAACCGAAGTTTTCGAAAAGTTAATCGATGTTTGTTCTGAACCATTTAAAGAATTTAAAGACGCTGAACCAAGTTTAATGTCTAGAAACCTGCTTTTTACAATTATAGCTCTTTTTGAAACAGAAGAAGAGTTTGTTGTAAAAATGCTGGGTGATGGTTACATTATAACTGAAAATTTGGTTTCACAAATTAGCTACATTGGAATTAATCATAATAATAGGCCACCATATAAAGCCTATGATTATATGATTGAACAGATGCAAGATCCAATCGATTTAGAAAGACAGCAGTTCAAAACGTTTATGTTTAGCAAAAAACTATACAAAAGCGTTGGAATAGCTTCAGACGGAATAGCTACTGCAACTGAAAACAATATCTCGTTTGATGATTTGCAGAAATTCGACAGATGGCTTCTAAATCACGAAAACTTGCCTGAAGTAATGGCATTTAACAGGATAAACACTTTCATCAAAAATAACCATAAATGGTTTTATGATGATACCACCATTATGTTTAAAGAGGAGACTGGGACATATGAGTGTTAAAAAAATTTTGGGCAAGTTTCTTAGTAACCAAGGTAATCAAGAAGAAATTCCACAAAGTACTCCAGTTAACAAACCTGTTAGTACCTCAAGTACTACAGTTGTTGAAAATGCTGGTACTCTAGTTAACAATGTTGCTAAAACCGATGGCAATATAGTTGATAAAACTGTTACTCCCTTGGTTGCTCCAGTTAACAAACCTGTTGGTACCTCAAGTACTACAGTTGTTGAAAATGCTGGTACTCCAGTTAACGATGTTAATAAAACTGGTACTCCAGCTACCGATGTTGATAAAACTGTTACTACAGTTAAAACTTATGCTGGATACACTGGTTATGGGAGATATGCAAATTGGGGCAAGCCTCCATATGTTGTTAAAACATATCCATCATATTTCAATAAAGTATTTACTCCTGTTGTTCCGCCTAAAGATGCCAATTTATTAGTAGTTGTTTTAGAAAACTCTAATATTATGGCTGAAAAAAAGGATGAGCTCACAGAAGTTGTTTCAAAGGTTTTAAAACGGGAAAGTCGGTTCCAATTTGTAAAAGCATTTACATATAGTAATAATGTTACAAGTGAACCAATATGCGACAGAAGTTTATATAAACATAATTTAACTTTTGAGGGTGTACCTTCATTGTGTAGTTCAGTTGTTAAAGTGTCTGAAGAAGTAAATAAGATTTTTAATGGCAAGACAACTGAAATAAATAATGAGAAATATATTTTCAAATCATGTAAAATTGTGTTTGTTGGCTCTGGTGATGGTGAGTTTTTATCATCTACCGCAGAATCTGCCATAACCGCAGTAAAAACTATGCGTGATAATGGCATACAAACCGAATTTATAACCTTTTACGACAAAGGTGTAATGGTGGCAAGTTTACTTGGATTTAGGGAAATACAATTAATGAACTAAAAGGAGGATTTTTCATGAAGATATTGAGTTTCCTTAAAAAATGGAGTTTGTTTTTCAAGCGAATACGCAAAAGAAGTGCAGATGATTCTACAAGCGCTTTCTATGAAGAAAGTGATATTGAGTTAGGATTTCAGCATGAAGAGTTAGAAGAACCAAAAGAAACACTTCTCGATAAACTTAAGCTTTTAACCTTTAAAATATCTGGTTTTAAAGATAACCTGCCAACTGAATATGAGGACTTCAAACAACGTCTTGAGAGTTTAAAGTCAAGATATGATGAAGAGTCTTTGCAATACGAATTGCATAAAGACAAAATTCTAACACAGTCACTTCATCCAGAGGAAAACTTAACTTTGAGAAATGAAGTAGCTAGTATTGAGATAGAAATTAATAATTTTATCTCAACAGTGGTGGCATGTGATGTAATCCGGAAACGATTGGGTAGTTTTTCTGTTAACTTACAAAAACTGTATAGAGAGCTAATACAAGACAGTTCTAACAAAGAAACTCTTGTAAATACTGCTATACGAAAGTTAGACGAAATTACTAGACCTAATGGTGAAAGCATCTCGATAGCTGTGCTAAAACAAGAAGGATTACTTCGTGAAGTTTATTTCTCCAAATATCTGGCGTTTAAAATACTTCTTAGGTATTTTGGTACTATAAATGAAGAGGTTTTTAATGAAGAGGTTTTTGCAGACTCAGACGAAAACGAGTTTGTATATCAACTCTCAAATGATTTGGAAGAACTGAAGTGCAAACTTTCAAAATTAAACATATCTAAAGATTTTCAAGAAATGAATAAAATATTTATTTCTCTGAAAAATTTTAAGCATACGTTTAAAAGTGAAAGCTTTTGGCAAAGCTTGTTTAAACTGGAAAATATGATTCAAACAGCAAAACAGGAAATAAAGCGATCAGCAAAAATGAAGATAGAAGAGAACCTTAGCGGGTTAATAAAACTTATATGTAATGGCAAAATTACAGGTGAAAAAGAATACATCTTAAACAGTCTTTCAGAATGTTTAGTGTATTTAAAGGAAGTAGAGCTACCATATGAGAATGCTTCTCTTTATATTGTTTCGCTAATCCTTGAGCAGATTCCCAAAAAAGCAAAAAAATCATTTGATGAATTGTATAAATTATTTTGCATATTTGGGGCATGTAAACCGGCATTAAAAATGCTTAAAAACGAAAACAGTGTTTTTTCGGTGGAATTTCTTAAAGTCCATGAGATTTTAAAAGACAGTTACTCCCACGACACTGTTTCTGTAAATAAGAAAATATTTTTAAAAGGCAATGCACAAAAAGAAAGTGTGTATTGCAGATTGTTTACCTTACCTGATGATAAAATGTTACAAGACATTTGTCAGGTACTTTCCTCTCTTAATTTAGATTACAAGGCAGAAGAGAGCTTATGCGAATGTATTATTTATATAAATACTGTTTATTTATTTGATTTAAAAAGTATTTATAGTAAATTAATCACATGAACATAATCTTCTCAGAAACAAAATAACAGCTTCAAATGAGGCTGTTATTTTGTTTGGAAATTGGTAAAATTATTTAAATAGTAAAATTATGAAAAAACGTTGCAATTTACATAATAATGTGATATAATGTGCGAGTATTAAATGTAGTAAAAAGTTTAACTTTTTTTAGTTAAACTATCTGCAAAGCGAACATTGAAAATTTAAAAAATCTATGAGGAGACTTATTTATGAAAAAAAATATTCACATGTTGTCAATGTCAGACAGAGTAATTCCTAAAAATCTTATTAACACATTGTCACCTGTAATTCATTTATTTATTAATGATTGCTCAGGTTCGATGGATGTTTATAAATCCGCAATGTCCCGTGCTTTAATGCAACGGAAACAAGAATTGCTAAACCAAAATGAAGTAAATTCGATTATAATAGGTCGAGTGGATTTTGGTGATAGCGATATAGATGTTTATAATTTCACTTCTGTTGAAAATATGGACACATGCTATAACTGTGACGGTGGAACTCCACTTTATCAGGCTATCTATTTATCTCAAAGATGGTTTTGCAATGGAAAAGATGGTGTAATAGACCTTTTAACTGAGCAAGGCTATGCCCCAAGGGCATATGTTTGGATATGGTCAGATGGCGAAGATACAGGTGGTTGCAGTTTGGAAGACGCATGTCGTTCAATTCAAACATACCATAATAACGGTGTTACAGTTGCTATGGTGTCATTTGGTCAAGGCTCTGAAAAAGTCCTCGCACTTGGAATAAAAGAAGGGAACATACGTAGCTGCAAAAATTCAGATGAGGATTTTCAAATGGTAAATGCAGCAGTAACTCAAAGTAGTGTAGTTGCATCAAGAAGTAGTATGCAGATAACAGAAAACATTTTCGATAATGACTAACTTTGTGGGCTGTCCTGAAATTGTATTTTAGGACAGCCAATTTAAAAAGGAGTAAGATTATGAGTATTTTAACTGCCATTAAAACTGGTATGGATATAGCATCACATATTATAGCTGACATTCGAACCAGTAAGAATGTTGTGTATTTTAAAAGAATACCTCATTCATGGAAAAGTAAATATTCATTAATACACTCCAATGTGTATGTTGAAGAATATTCACTAATCCAGAATAAACAATTAGTGGTTTTGAGTGACAATGTAGACAGAGTAAAAGCATATAGGCTAATGCTCAAACTGCAAAATAGCAATATTTGCAATATTGTTAAGCCAGATTGCTTAATCGTAAACAAGCGGACAAGTGAGCTTTTGGGGTATACTGTAAAAGGAGGCCTAAATCTAGGCCTAAAGCGATTTTTATATGACAAAAGTGGTGCAGACATTCAATTTAAAAGACTTTTTAAAATTGAAGCACTAATGAATGAGCTTCACCGATTCGGCATATCTTTGGGAACTGTAGCAAAAGAAGATTTCTACATGAATGAAGAAGGAATTTGTTTGATTAACATATACAAATTATCTTGTGAAGAAGATTTTTCAGTAGAAACCGACTATCAAACGTTCTCAGATATTTGCTGTAAATGCTTAATGGATGAAACCGACATATACTTTGAAGCATATAAAGCTCGAGTTTCGTCGATTTATATATCCAAAAAGTTAGCCGATTTGTTTAAGGCTGTCTATAATGGTGATGTTGTAAAAAACATTGCAGATGATTTGCGTGTTGCTCAAGGTGATTTGAAATGTTGTAACAACAATCATAATGTATGGTATGATTCTTCATATCTACTATGTCCAATATGTCACCCTATTTGTTATCAGGAAGATTGCTGTAAAGATCTTATACATGAAGATACAGAAAAGTATTTTTATTGGGGTCACAATCTTGTTCACAAGGTATTTAAGCCACATGTGGACATAAGTGAAAAAAAGGTTAATATCGCTAAATTAATTTCGATATTACCTAGTCAATTAAATTTCTTTCCAGTTTATCAGATTTACTCTGAAAAAACAGGTGAATTTGTTGGGTATAGTATCAGAAACAAACTTATTTCACACCGCTTCAGCTTTATATCCATGCGTGATAGACAAATGAATGATAATCATTTGTTAAAAGCTCTTGTACAGTTGAAATCTGTTATAGACATTTTACATTCACATAATATTTATTTAGGAAAGCAAAATATTACTAAAGATAATATATATGTGCATGATGGCTCTAATGTTTCATTTGTTAATGAAAGTGAGTTTAATGGCATTTCTATAGAAGACGACTTAAATGCATATATTGAGCTTGTTTTTGAAATGGTAAAAGAAAAAGACTCACTTTTACAAAAAATGTCTCCAAGGTTTATTGAACAATTCGAGAAATATACATTGGGGGAAAATGTAGATGTCTATTCTACTGTTCGTTCGCTTGAAGGAACATTTGAAAATTTTGCTAATGGCTATTATTCAAAATATTGTTTTTCGCCAATTGAAGTACCCATCCTGTTTTTGGATGATATTTCACATGAATTGACAGAAAATAAATGTTTAGATTCTCAGCCAAAACATTATTCTCTATATGAAATGGATAATGGTAATATAGCAAAAATATATAATTCGGCATCTCCAATACGACTGAAAATATTGGAAAGAAATACTTCAATTCACAAGAAATTTATGGATGAGTCCATAAGTTTATCTCCTGTAAACCTCATATACAGCAAACGCATTGACTATCTCGAAGATAAGTATGAATTTAGAGGATATGTATATAAAAATATACATGGTTCTTCCCTAAAATACATATTCGAAAATGACGATTTAACCAACAAAGATATAATACAGATATTACTGAACATTCCTGAGTCCTTATTGATAGCAGGAATTGACATTAGCAATTTGAAATTTGACAAAAGCTTAAATGTCTATATTGATAATCTTGATGTTGAGATTTCGTCAAATACAAATGTTATATCTCAATGTTTAGCATTGTTGTGTTCAATTGATGTTAGAAACAAATGGTGTCAGGTAGGATTGGGAGAGATATATGAAACTACTTTTTTAAACCATCTATTCTTCAGTTTGGATAAATTAAGAAAACTTCACAAAACTTTAAATTCATTTTGTGATGTACATAAAATCTGGTTTACAGATGAATACTTTGCATGTCCCATTTGTTACCCAAACACAAAGTTTGTGTGTCAAAATGATTTTTATCCTAATTTAATAACTTGTTCTGATTCTGCAAATTTAGAAGAAAAAGAAAAGTTATTAAGTTATGTGATTGAAAATGCAGGGAAATGTGAGTTTTACCGTAATCCAGTTTCAATTGCAAGGCTCAAAAACGATTTTAGTTTTTGTGGATACTTTTACGAACCAGGTAATTGTACCCAATATAACAAGCCATTAAACAACAAAGCAGTTATTTCAATGCTATTTGATGCATATGAATTCATGAAGCAAATGCATTCGATTAATCTTTTTATAAAAGACAATCATGTATTTGAAATTGAAAACTTTATTCAAAACTTTAAAGATGTAGAAAATTGGGAGTTATCTGATGTAACAAGACGGATGGCAACCAGGTTTAAAGAAAAAGATTTGAATAATCTCTGTAAATTTTGTGTGAGCTATTTATCTTCACATGCACAAATCGAAATATGGGATCCAAAGGGTGTGTATACGAAAGCTATTACTCCCAACAACTTAGAAAAAATATTGAAAGAGTTGAAGGCTGGCCTTGACCAACTTTGCTCTGTTCATAAATGTTGGTACATGAATAATAGCATATGTTGCCCAGCTTGTGCCCCAGACATCGGAAACGCACATGTGATGGATATTAGTAGCTTAACAACAAAGTTTTCATTTGGAGGTGAAGCAAACATCTATGAAGTTGGAAAAAGCAAAGTCGCCAAAATCTATAAACGTTTGAAAGATGGAAAAGACTTTAAGGTAAACATTAGGAATAAAATGCTAAAAATTAAAAGGCTAATCGAACTTTTTACCGAAACTGGTAATGTTATATCCGAAAAGCTCAAAATTATTTTCCCTGAACAGTTTGTTATCGATAAACGTACTAGGCAGATTAATGGGTATATTATGGAAAAAGCCGTTAATATTAAACCTATGAAAATGCTACTAGATAAAAAGTATGTAAGAGAAATTGGATGGGATAATAAAGACATCTTGGAGGTGTTGATAATTGTTGGAGAAGCCTTGGAATTTTTGCATAGTAAAGGAATGTATATTGGAGACGTAAGCGGTTCAAATATTGCATTTTGTTTGGATAAAAAGGTGTATATATACGACACAGACAGTTTTGGTTTTGAAATAGATGACTTAAACTCATGTGTATTTACACCAGATTATTTAGACCCGCTTGCTATAACAGGAGGTGCTCACAACACATCTTGCTTGTCTGATTGGTATTCGTATGCAATCATTGTTTTTATGTCATTAACAATGATGCATCCTTTTCAGGGAACTTATTCACCTGTAGCAGGTGGTCAAAAGCTATCTGTTCAAGAAAGAATGAAACGTAGAATCTCTGTTTTAGGCAATCACCCTATAATAATTCCGGAAGGAAACGTTAGTTCATGGGATTGGATAAGCAATGAATTAAAAGAAACGTTGCTAGACATATTCGAAGGAACAAAACGAGAAAGCTTCCTGCCTGTATTGGTTAACCAATTAAGGATATTAAATGGTGAATTGCCAAAAGAAGAGCATATTGTAGCGCGAAAAACACCCAAACCCTATAAAACATTTGTATCTCATGTAGATATAAGTGAATGCAAGATTAATTGCATTTTTGAAAAGGAAGGAGTCGAAATACAAGATGAAAATATCTACAAGTTTGAAGATAAGTTTTTCATACTTAAGAAGGACAAGCAAATCCCCGTAGTCGAAGGTACAAAAAAAGCATATGTTTCCAATCACGCCGAATTCTTTTATTGTGTGCTTCCAGATTCTATTGCTGTGTTAAATAGCAATGGAGACTTGTATCACAGAATAATAAATGTACTAAATTCTAATTGCATAGTAAGAGATAAAATTTTATACTACTTTACCTTTGATAGACGAAATTTATATCGTCTAGCTAAGGCTAATGTAGAGACTATAGAAACTGAATTTACTTTTGCAACAACGAAATATGTCAAAGCATTTGGTGTGTCTGAAGACATGAGCTCTAATATTGTAGTAACAACCGACGATGACGATAACGAACTTGAGATATATTTATCTGGAAAGTTTGTTTGTAAAGCCAATCCCAGCAATTGTGTATATACATATTTTGATAAAGTAAATAAACAATGGCTGGTACTCGGAGATAAGTCTATACTCTGTGTGGTAAAGGATAGTAATGTGAAGTATCTAGGCACAGACTGGACATTTTCAGGTTATACTGATACAGTTTGTTTTTGTAAAAATGCTATTTATTATCCTGACGACCACAAGATTTTTTCAATGAACCCTTTTAAAGATAAAATGGTTATATTTGACAACTGTCAAATAGTAAATAAATATTCACGGCTGGAGCGAAGCGGTAATGGCTTTGTTATAATTAACAAAGATAAAATTTACAAGCTTTTAGACAGTAAGTGAAGTAGTAAGAAGGACAGAGCAGTTTGCTCTGTCCTTTTTATGTGTGTCCCCGAATGTTCATTTTGAACATTTTAGGCACGTCCCCAAATGTTCATTTTTTTGTTTACAAATATTTAAACTAATTATATAATCAGGTTGGTGATGATTATGGATTTAAAAACAATTATTTCTGGTGTTAATGTATTAAACACAATTGGTAACTTAGATTTGAATATAACCAACATACATTCAGATTCCAGAAAAATTAAACAAGATGGTCTTTTTGTAGCCATTAATGGATTCTCTCAAAATGGTACAAAGTTTATTCCAAATGCTATAGAAAATGGTGCAATAGCAATTTTAGTTGAACCAGATGTTAATATTGCCAATATAAATTTCCCAAATGTAGCTATAATATCTGTTAATAATACAAGACAAGCTTTGGCAATATCGGCTTGCAATTTTTATGATAACCCATCAAAAAAATTGAATCTTATTGGTGTTACTGGTACAAAAGGTAAAACCACCACCACTTTTATGCTTAAATCTATACTTGAGGCACATAAGTTAAGTGTTGGCTTAATTGGAAGCATTGCAGTATATATAAATGATGAGAAAATTGAAGATACAGATAGAACAACTCCTGAGAGTATAGATATTCAAAAATATTTGGCATTAATGGTAGAAAGGAAAGTGCAAGTAGCTATTATTGAAGTATCTTCTCAGGCAATGAAATTAGACAGAGTTACCGGCTCAGAATTTGAAATTGGAGTTTTCACCAATTTTAGTGAAGACCATATTAGCCCTAATGAACACCCAACTATGGAAGATTATTTTAACAGTAAATTAGAATTATTGAAAATGTCAAAGTTTGGTGTTATTAATAATGACGATAATGAAGTAAGTAAAATTAAATCTTTATTACCTAATAAAATAATAAAAACTTTTGGAATAGAAAATGAAGCAGATGTAAAAGCAGACCATGAAAATACAATTATTTCAGATTCTTATGTGAAATTTCCTGTTTCGATGCCAGGAGGGACAGGTCTGCCAGTAGGGACGGTTCTCGTGGCAGACGTGTCCCCACTGGCAGATATTACTGTTCCTATTCCTGGGAAGTTTAGTGTTTACAATGCATTAGGAGCAATTACAGCATCACTTTTTTTTGATGTTACTTCTGATGAAATAAAAGCTGGTTTAAAAGATTTGAGAGTACTTGGGCGAAGTGAGCTTGTCCCAAACAAACTTGGGCTAACTATTTTAATAGATTATGCACACACACCTTCTAGTTTAGAAAGCATTTTAACAGCTGTTAAAACTTATGCAAAAGGAAAAGTTATATGTGCATGGGGTGTTGGTGGAAACAGAGATTCTGCTAAAAGGCCGGTTATGGGAGAGATTTCTGGCAGACTAGCAGATTTTACAATTCTTATGACAGACCAGGCACGCTATGAAGACCCACTTAAAATTTTAAAAGATATTGAAATTCGGAATTATTCCTACTGGAAAACCATATAAAATTATAGTCGACAGAACAGAGGGAATAAGATATGCAATATCAATTGCAGAACCTAACGATATTATAGTTATTCCAGGGCTTGGACATGATTTGTATTTGGAAAAAGATGGTGTAAAACACCCATATGACGAAAGAAAAGTTATTGCCAAAATAATTGATGAGATGATTGCCTCTGGAAAAAAATAGTATACAAAAGGGACGTGCCAGTAGGGACGGTTCTCGTG
>Ga0082212_10001792_pt1 | contig 31676 bp, 22 predicted proteins | sample TergutNt197P3_FD_71548 | JGI IMG/M metagenome (GOLD analysis project Ga0082212, IMG submission 71548) | Neocapritermes taracua P3 segment gut microbial communities from Petit-Saut dam, French Guiana - Nt197 P3 | ecosystem: Host-associated > Arthropoda: Insects > Digestive system > Gut ...
ACTCTTGGGTAAAGAGCCTTACTCCTGATCAACAGAGCAGAATTATTATTTTGAGGTGATATATTATGTCTATGGATATTTGGATTGGCGGTGAAAAGTGGTGGAGCACTACATCAGGCATATTTGAGTGCATTGTTGAAGAAGCAAGAGCTCTTTTCAAAGATAGTGAACGAGAGTGCGTAAAGAATATTTATGAGTCGCTTGATGACCATTACCAACAGCATATTCTTCTGGGCAACCTTGACGGAAAATGCTTCAATCTGTTTTACTCCTATTGCAAGAAAGCTATGGACGAGTTTCCTAATTCGGAAAGAGGAAAGATACCCGATAAAGAGTATCTGCCAGTAATATTAGGAAATTGGGCCAACCTGTTGACCGATTTGAGGAAAGACCCGCGATACAGGGGACAGCAGGAAACGGAATAGGGCGGTCTCTTGTCCCCCCTATTCACCCCAGCACTTGATGGAGGTATGAAGCGTGAAGAAAGTCGTTTTTCTTTCGCCCTCATCAGACCCGTCAGGTGGGACGCTGTGATGACCATTGATGCTTATACAGGGAAAATTGCTGAAGCTTTAAATGTAGATTGTTTCCTAATTAGGGATTGCGTCGAAATTGTTATGCAAGTGAATGGGCAGATGGGCCTAAGATAAGGCAACTACTTCCCCAAAAACTTAATTCGGAGGCACAAAAAGAACGCACACGAACTCGAAACAATGAGGCACGATAAGACTGTTGCCGAGATGACGTTGCCTCCTGCCCCTCCGGATGGAAAACCAAGACATAGCAGAGGAGGAGTTCATACCATGGAGCCAAGGTCGGCATTGTCCGTAAAAGTGAAAGTTTTAATCGCGTTTCTCATTGTTTTGAGTGTTCTTCTGGCGTTGGTTTTTTTAGTGCCGGGAGTTGTGGATACAATTCGGGAACGTTTGGATTTTGGGATGGGTGATGTTTCCGGGTATCCCGATCCCGGCGAGATACGAGCTGATTATTCTTTGAGGGATTCTGTTGAACGTATCAGCGGTGAGGATATTGTTGCGTTGTCGTTGGAAGTGGCTGCTTCGGGATATAAACAGCCGCGGACGCTGATTGTCATGCCGGTTTTTTCTGAGCAGCTTCTGGATGCTTTTCCTGTCGTGACTTTAGCGGGGCAGGAGAAAGCGCCAATTCTCCTGACGCCTTATGATGAGTTGGATGGGCGTATTCGTGATAGGATTGTGAGCGTTCGGCCTCAGAAGATTTATCTTACCGGCGGGCTGAGTGATAAGGTGATCTCCGATATCCGCAGAATCAATCCTCGGACTGATGTTGAAGTGTTGTCAGGCAAAGACAGATGGACTCTGGCTACGGAGATCAACAGCAAGTTGACCAATGTTAAGGGTGCTTTTGTGTTTGCGGCTGACGCCATGAAACATGCCCTGCTTATCGCGCCTTTTGCGGCCAGCCATTCTTATGCGATTATCCCCGCGAAAGAGGACGGATATCTTCCCGATGGTGTGACGTTGCCTGCCGAAAACGTTTATTTGATAGACGGCAAAATGGCTGTTCACGATATTCCCGGTGCCACGCGTTTGATGGGGTATAATGTGTTTGCCTTGAACCGATCGGTGTTGGAGAGTCTCGATTATGATTTATCGAATCTGGTGGTGCTCAACAGCTTTGATGATTTTTGTGTGGGTCTGATGGTGTCCCCTTATGCCGCGCTGCGTGGGGCCCCGATTATTCTCAGTGGTTCCGACGGAACATTTTCCGGGGTTTCAACAGCGAAAAAGACTGAGATTTTGGCGGGGGCGTGTACCCTCATCGGCGATCAAAACAAATTGTCAGATTCTGTGCCGGAAGGGTTCGAGCTGGCTTTCGATATTCAAACGATTATGACCAAATGGGAAGATTGGCAACCCAAATTTACTTCGTCAGCCAACCATGCGGCACAGCCTTATTCTTTGGGGCCACCCTACACTTTGGGCAGTCTTTCGCAGGAGTTCGTTCAGGATGGCCTCAATATGATTAATTTTGTCAGGTATATAGCCGGGTTGCCGGGGGACATCACGGAAGATGCTTACTATACCCAACTCAGCCAGTCTGCCGCGATTCTGCTAAGGTATGATTTCGGTCATACGCCGAACCGGCCGGCGGAGATGAATCAGGTTTTCTATCAGCTGGCTTTGAACGGCACCTCCCACTCGAATATTGCGAAAGGGTTTAACACCATCGCGGATTCTATTCGTAACGGGTATGTACATGACTCGGATACACCGGCCAGTGTCGCGTTGGTGGGTCATCGGCGCTGGTTATTGAATCCCAAGATGCAGAAAACAGGGTTCGGTTTTGTTGTGGACCCAACGGATTCAGCTCAGTATACGGCCCTGTACGCGCAAGATCAATCGCGGTCGTCGGTGCCTTCGTATCCGTGGATCGCCTGGCCGGGTAACAAGGTGTTTCCGCAACAGTTTTTTGAACCGAGAGATCCTTGGTCGATTTCTTTGAATACCGATCTTTATGCGATACCGCGGCTCAATGATGTTACGGTGACATTGACGGAAGTCTCATCGAACAGGACATGGACGTTCTCGTCGGCGAACAACGCGTATACACCCAATGGCAGGTATTTTAATGTGGATACCCAACCCCTCGGGATGTCGGCGTGTCTTATTTTTCGTCCTGATAACATCACTGTGTATAAGGGGAAATATCATGTCAGTGTGGCGGGGCTTAAGGATAGACAAGGGCAAGCTGCCGCGATTGAGTATGATGTAACGTTTTTCGATATGAATGAGTATTTGCGGGTTACGACCCTTTATGATCCGACAAGGTAGGTTTTTTTGTCCTTCGCGCTTGTCTTTGCTATAATGCAATTAGAGGATGAAGAAACTGTTTGCCGGAAAGGTGACCATGATATGGATTACAAAGATTATTATAAGATCTTGGGCGTATCTCCGGAAGCGGATGATAAGACCATTAAGAGAGCTTACAGGGATTTAGCCAAGAAATACCATCCGGACCAAAATCCTAATGACAAATCCGCTGAAGCGAAGTTCAAAGAAGTCAGCGAGGCGTATCAGGCGGTTTCGGATCCGGCTAAACGGCGAAAATACGATAGTTTGCGGCAGGATTATGAGTCGTGGCAACGGTATGGCGCGCGGGATAGTTTCGATTGGTCGGCTTGGGGTCAGCCTGGGGCTGAGAATTACCGGGCGATGTCGGAAGAGGATTTGGCGCGGTTCTTTGGGTCTGCCGCATTTGAGAATGATTCGAGTTTTGGCGGGTTCTCGGACTTTTTTTCGATGCTGTTTGGGTTTGGCAATGGGAACGACAAGCCCCGTTCCCGGCGCAACACTGTCGGAGAAGATTTCTTTGGGCGGCGTTCGGCGCAACCCAGGGATGGGTATGATCTGGAGGGAGAAATCGTCATCAGCTTGGAGGAAGCTTACAACGGCGGCCCGCGGCGGGTGGAAGTGAACGGCAAGGTTCTGGAGGCTCAGATTCCTCAGGGTGTGGCAGACGGGGCACGTATTCGGCTCACGGGGCAGGGGGAACCTGGATCCAACGGTGGTCGGACAGGGGATTTGTTGTTGAAGATATTGATTGAGGAGCACCCCGGTTTGCGGCGGGAGGGGAACCATCTGCGGACAACGGTGGATATTGATTTCTATACGGCTGTGTTGGGCGGGGAGATTTCGGTGAAGGGACTGGGGCAGAGCCATGCCGATAACCGGTTCTCTATCAAAATCCCGCCGCGCACACAAAGCGGTAAGACCTTCAGACTCAAAGGCAAAGGCATGCCTGTGCTGAATAAGAAGAATCAGTATGGCGATCTGTATGTTCAGGCGGTGATTGCCCTTCCCCAGGATCTTAGCGAGGCTGAGGTCAGGAAAATCCGTGAATTGGCCCAGCGGTTTGATAGGGCTTAGTACTCCGTCAAGCTGCACATCGCTGAACATTGATCATGGAGTCTCATGATACCACAGAAGGAGGAGTGTTTGATGGACGCTTTGCAAGGTGACAATCATTACACCTGGGCGGACTACATCACATGGGATGAGGATATTCGTTGCGAACTGATTGATGGCATTGTTCATATGATGACAGCACCTTCCATGACTCATCAGAGCATTAGCATGAACCTGTCTACCCAATTGAATACTTTTTTGAAGGGCACGCCTTGTAAGGTTTTTGCTGCGCCTTTTGATGTTCGCCTGAATGCGGAGGATGGTGATGATACCATTGTTCAGCCCGATATTTTGGTGGTATGTGATAAGAAGAAACTCAGTGAAAAAGGTTGTCAGGGGGCACCCGACTTGGTGGTTGAAATCCTATCGCCATCTTCCGGAGCGTATGACAAAATCCTAAAATTCAATTGGTATCTTAAAGCCGGGGTCCGGGAATATTGGATTGTGTATCCTGAACGCAGGATTGTTGACGTCTTTGTGTGGGATAACGGAAAATATGTGGCTTCATCTTACTCTGAGGAGGATACAATGCCTTCTCATGTGTTAGAGGGGTGTACGATAACGTTAGCGGATGTTTTTGCGGAGTAATAATCGATGGCTCATGTTGGCAGTATGAAACGTTTGGAAAAAAAGAAAGGGGAATAGAGATAGTAAAAGGCCAAGGAACCAAAGCGATCAATAAACAGGAGTGAGGCATTAATGACGGAAACTGTAATAAATACAAAATCCCTTCCAGAACTTTTATTCAGGCTCATCCAAACTGAAAGAGTTCGCATTATGGAAACAGATGGGATAATTCAGCTTATGCCAGTCAAAGAAAGCGCCGATTGTACAATTGGTTTGCGTGGATTGTTTGCGGATTACCCAGAAATGTCTGTTGAAAAATTTCTAGAGAGAAAACACACGGACAAGGAGTTAGAACGATGACCCGTTATACCTTGGATGCTTGTGCGCTTGTTGCTCTTTTGCAGGATGAAGCAGGAGCTGATAAAGTGGCAGATGCCATGAACGAAGCTTACGAGGGCGAAGCAACAATTATGATGAACAAACTGAATCTTTTAGAGGGCTACTATGACGCCTATCGTTCACGGGGCAAGGAACAGGCAGATTTAATGATATCCGAACTGAAGAAATGCCCTGTTTCGATTATCCTGTCCATGCTCACTTCGTTTGGCGGAAGCAGGGCGATTGAAAGCTTCCTATAAAATCTCTCTTGCCGATTCAATCGCACTTGCTGAATCATTGGTTTCCGGAAGCAATTTATTAACTTGCGACCATCACGAATTTGATGTGATTGAAGAACAAGAGAAAATCCGATTCCAATGGATAAGGTAAATATTTATACATTGTGGGTCTATTTCAGAATTTGGGAGAGGCTCATGCAAGGAAAAGGGGAATAGGCTAATGGCGATTTTTGGGCAATTTTTCCGAACAGATGAAAAAACAATTCAAGAGATTCAACAGGGCAATGTTTCTTTGGCTGATTTAGTATATGGCGAGAATAGAGACAGGCAGATTACTGATGTTACTTATAATGAGGACGACGATTTTTTAGATATTGACAGGACTTGGGATCCAATTACCCTCGCATTATTCGATGTTGATACATTGTCTGATGTAACAGGTAATAAAGCAGTCAATGATGAAGATATGGGTTATGGCCCTGCTCATTTTTGCACACATGAAGAGGTTCGCCGTATTAACGAGGTGCTCATAAGGATTGATGAAGATGATTTCCGAACAATGTTTACAGCGGGTGTTGATAATGAATGGTTAGATGTTTTTGATGACGTCTATCTTTATTTCCAGAAAATCGTTACTTTCTATAAAAAAGCAGCCAGTCAGGATCAAGCAGTGTTATTCTGGTGTGTATGATGTAGCAGGCCTGTGCTTTGTTTCATCGCCGGTTCCGTCTCAATCGCCTATGCCATGAAGGTGTTACAACAGGCTATGAAGGGTGAAGCGGAAAAAGCTGGCCTTGATTCCGAAGAGAGTGTAGCGGACATGATTATGAAGATGCGTATCGAGGAAAAAGTAACACACTAAAACTCCGGGCCATACAATGGCGGCGGACCATACAGGTCTTGTGCCTCAAAAGGGTTACCCCAAAAGACCAAGGAGAACTGAAGCAGCAGCCATAGAGCGGCGACAATGACTGTGAACAGCCATTTCGCACGACGTGAAGCCTTCTTCTTGGCCATAACCAGCAATCCCACAACAAGAATAAAGGGGAGGATAATCCATTGCAGCCATCCAAAGGGGTTCATTGATCTACATCTCCTTCGAGCATCATAATATAGGGGCACTGGTTCTGTTTGCTTTCATCAGTATCCCAAGTATGGAACGCGCCGCCCAGACAATAGTCCCAGAACTCGCACGCTGTACATATATCACATTGGGTTCGATCTTTGGTGCGAAACGCCTTATATCTATGATTCCAAACTTCCGCGAAGGTATCCTCCCGCACATTGCCTTGAATCAGGTCTTTGTTGCGCGGGACATTAGGACAGACAAATATATCCCCGGTGTGCAATATGCTGGCGGTATTAATGCCTGTGCGGCAATTGAAATAATAGCCGCGAACATCTTTTTCGTAATCCAGTCCTAAAAAACCGGGGCACCCGTAGGAAAGCCTGAGGGATCCTTTTCGGTTATGTGTTTTGATAAAGTCGAGGATTATCTTGATTTCGGTGCCGCTGAGCAATAGGTTGTTGTTGAGTTTGCCCCGCCCGATCGGATCCATTGGGGCAAGCCGCCAAGAATCAAGATTCAACCCGCATATCACGGCGTACAAGGCTTCTATCTCATCTATGTTTCCTTGGTGAAAAATCGTTGTCACTTGGATATGTTTCACGAAACCGGCTTCACGCAAACGAGCTATGTTTTCCAAGATCGTTGTATATGATTTGGCGACACCTCGAAAGCTGTTATGTGTTTCCTCTAACCCGTCAAGGCTGATGGAAATAGTCTCCATTTTCGCGGCTTTTAGTTTGTCTATGTTGTTTTTGTCAAGGAGAATGCCGTTGGTGGTCATACCCCAACGGAATCCCAGGTCACTCGCATACCCCATGACGTGACAGAGATCCGCTCTCAGAAGGGGTTCTCCGCCTGTAACGCTGATCAGGATTTTGCCAGAATCCATATCCCGGGCAATTTGTGTGAAAACATTCTTGATCTCTTCGGTGGTGAGCTCATCTGTATAGGGATGTCTTCCGGCGTTGCTGCCGCAATGCTTACAGGCCGCGTTGCAGGTTAATGTGCATTCCCAAAACAAATCCCGCAGTGTATGCCGTGAGAGTTCCTGGTCCCGATATTTTGACCACAATGTAAGTTCGCCTAATTTAACAATATTGCGGAGCATGGTTGTGCCTTTCTGAGACATTTGGTGATTTTGGCTTGACGGAGTACTCGAAGTCTTGGATCTATTGTATGGCGATTAAAACCATATGTCAACATAAGAAGTTAAGAACTTTCTACCATAACATTGAATGACTGTCTCTGACCAATATTGACCTTCGTGTGCAAAGCTGTTATAATAAGGTCACATCCCACATCCTACATCTCAAAGGAGGCCGGTACCATGGCGTTTGACACAAACAGAATGACACAGAAGTCGCAAGAGGCTCTTATGGAGGCGTCAACATTGGCGGAACGCCGCCGTAACGCCGAAGTGCAGCCGGAACATCTTCTGATGGCTTTGCTTAAGCAAGAGGCCGGCGTCGTTGCCCAGATTCTTTTGAAAATGTCTGTCGATATCGATGCCTTGATCAGTGATGTTGACAAATTCATAGCGCGGTTTCCCTCGGTAACGGGATCCTCTGTGCAGCTGCTGGTATCCCAGGGGCTTCGGACACTGATGATTCAAGCACATGATGAGATGGAAGCTTTCGGTGACGCCTATGTGAGCACGGAACACTTTTTATTGGCGCTGATGGGACCTTCCGGAAGTCGAGGAACCCAGGGCGCGTCGGAACTGCTTCGGGCTCACGGGGTGACTCGAGAGGCTGTTCTCGCGGTTTTGCAAGAGCTGCGCGGATCTCAGCGAGTGAATTCGCCCAATCCGGAAGGGACATATGCGGCGTTGGAGCAATACGGCCGCAATCTGGTCGCCCTGGCTCAGCAGGGGAAACTGGATCCGGTGATCGGACGGGATGAGGAGATCCGACGCGTGATTCAGATTCTGTCCCGTCGAACGAAGAACAATCCTGTGTTGATCGGGGAACCGGGAGTGGGCAAAACAGCTATCGTGGAGGGACTGGCTCAGCGCATCGTTCGGGCGGATGTGCCGGAATCCCTCAAAGGGAGGACGGTTGTTTCTCTGGATATGGGGGCTTTGGTGGCGGGAGCCAAATACCGGGGCGAGTTCGAGGAGCGCCTCAAGGCCGTTCTGAAAGAAGTTCAGGATCGTGCCAATGTCATTCTTTTTATTGATGAGTTGCATACGGTGGTCGGGGCCGGTGCGGCCGAAGGAGCCATGGATGCCGGCAATATGCTGAAACCCATGCTCGCTCGCGGGGAACTGCGCTTGGTTGGCGCGACGACGCTGGACGAATATCGGAAGCATATTGAAAAAGACGCGGCTTTGGAGCGGCGGTTCCAAACGGTTCTGGTGGAACCCCCCAGTGTGGAGGATACAATCTCGATCTTGCGCGGATTGAAGGAGCGTTATGAGAGTCACCACAAAGTTCGCATTACCGACAGTGCCTTGATTGCGGCCAGCACGCTTTCCGACCGCTATATTGCCGATCGGTTTTTACCGGACAAAGCCATTGATCTGATTGATGAAGCCGCCGCCCGGTTGCGTATGGAGATCACCAGCGAGCCTCAGGAGCTGGACAACATGAAGCGCAAAGTCCTTCAGTTGGAGATTGAGCGGGAGGCTTTGAAGAAAGAAAAAGATCAGGGGGCCCGGGATCGCTTGGCTCTGCTTGAAAAAGAGTTGGGAGACAACAAGGAAAAACGCGACGCTTTGGAGCTGCGCCTGAAAGCGGAACGCCAGGTTTTGGACACGATCCAATCCCTCAAAGATCGTCTTGACGAGGCGCGGATGAAGGGGGAAGAGGCTCAGCAACAATACGATTACAATAAAGCTGCGGAATATCTGTACGGTGTGATTCCGGAACTGACCAAAGAACTGGAAGAAGCCGAGGCAGAAGCGGCTGAAGTGGCAGAACTCAACAGTGTGCACCCTTTGCTGCGCCAAGAGGTCACCGAGGACGATATAACCGAAATTGTCGCCAAGTGGACCCATATTCCTGTGACCAAGCTTGCGGCCGGCGAAACCGCCAAGCTCATGGGTATGGAAGAGGCTCTGCATAAGCGTGTCGTCGGCCAGGATACAGCGGTCAAAGCCGTGGCTGACGCCGTGCGACGGTCTCGTGCCGGCATCCAGGATCCGGACCGCCCTTTGGGCTCGTTCCTTTTCCTAGGTCCCACCGGTGTGGGGAAGACCGAGCTGGCGAAAGCCTTGGCGGAATTCTTGTTTGACAGCGAACACGCCTTGAAACGTATCGATATGTCGGAGTATATGGATAAACACACGGTTTCCCGTCTTGTCGGCGCCCCGCCGGGATACGTGGGGTACGAGGAAGGAGGGCAGCTTACGGAAGCTGTCCGGCGGAATCCTTACTGTGTTGTGCTTTTGGATGAGTTGGAAAAGGCCCATGGTGATGTGGCCAACATTCTGTTGCAGCTTCTGGACGACGGCAGACTTACGGACGGCCAGGGCCGAACGGTTAACTTCAAAAACGCTGTCATCATTATGACAAGCAATATCGGTGCTGATATCATTCGTGAGCTAACCAGAAATCAACGGACGGAGGCTATTCCCGGCGTGCTTCAGGAAGAGCTGAACAGGCATTTTCGACCTGAATTCATTAACCGTCTCGATGAAATTGTCATCTTCGATCCTTTGACGAAAGATAATTTGCGGCGGATTGTTGATATTCAGCTTGACTCCTTGCAAAAACGTCTTCGGGAAAAAGGATTCTCCCTGAGCATCAGTGATGACGTCTATACGAATCTGGTTGATGAAGGTTATGATCCGGTTTATGGTGCCCGCCCCTTGAAGCGTGTTTTGCAGCAAAAGATTCTTAATCCCGTGGCTATGATGGTGTTGCAGGAGGGCAACAACGGTAGAGAAATCCGTGTGGAATTCGACAATGACAGAAATTTTCATTTTTTCTGAGGAATAGAAGGTATTTTTGGAGATGGCGTCGAAGATGTCTGTTCGTCGGTTATGATTGGAATTATCACACTTCCCCAATATCAAGAAAGGGGGTCTGTTCGGTTACTGGTATTCAAATACGTATTCATCAGAGGATTGAGCATAGTTTTCCGCTGGAGTGAAACTGAGTGCCACAGCTTTGACTTTTTTCTCAGTTATCACGCGTGAACACATTTTTCTACACACCAATACCAGAAGGCGGATAGATATATTGTATTGAACGCACGCTTAACGTATGTAACTACATACAGAATACTAAAACTGGGCAATGTAAATGGTAGTCTGTGATTCGATTCAATTGCCCGGTGTTATTTTGCGAAATAATCCTATTGGGGGGTACGGTATGCAATTCGATACAAGCAAAATGGCGCCAAAGGTTCAGGAAGCATTAATCCAGGCTTCGGCTTTGGCTGAGCGCCATAGACAAAATGAGCTTGAACCGGAACATCTGTTGTTAGTCATGCTGGGGCAGGTCGGAGGTGTCGTGCCACAGATTTTAGCTAAATTGTCCGTTCCCATTGAAGCTGTCATGGCGGAAGTGAGACGATCTATGCTTCGCTTCCCACCGGGAGCGAGCGAGATCAATATGACGATTTCCCAACGGTTACGTTATTTGTTTATGAACGCTCAAGAAGAGGCTGAACGTATGGGCGAAACCAATATCAGCGGCGAACACATTCTTCTCGCTTTGGTGGTTTCGGCCAAAGGGAAAAGAGGAGCCAAACGTGTGGGACAGAGCGGGGTTACCCGGGAAGTCGGCGATATATTATTGGCTTACAATGTGAATCAGGAGTCGCTTCTTAGCATCATGGAAGAGATACGAAGAATGCGGAAACCACAGCAAAATCTGCCATTTGGTGGTCCGGGGTCAGCATTGGGCCAGTTCGGGCGTAATCTGGTTGTTATGGCTCGGGAAGGCGGTCTTGATCCGGTTGTCGGCAGAGAAGAAGAAGCCGGTATGATTCTTCAGGTTCTGAGCAAACCCTCCCAAAACAATCCGATTTTGGTGGGCGGATCAGGTGTGGGCAAAACCACCATTGTTGAGGGTTTGGCGCAGATTCTGGCCAGAGGCGAGGTGCCGGCGCAGTTTCATAATAAAGAAATTATTGCCTTGGATAAGGATGCCTTAATAGGGGGTGTCAAAACCAGGGCTGAACTTGAGGAGCGGTTCAAGGCTGTTCTTCGTGAGGTTATCGAAAATCCGGCGACCATCTTGTTTATTGATGATCTGGATACGATTCTGGGATCGCCGGAACAAGGCGGACTTGATTTGGCGGGGGTTCTTATGCCTGTGCTCAACCATTTCGAGTTACGGTTTGTCAGCGTTTGTTCCCAACAAGCCTTCGATCTTTTTGCCGGCAGAATACATGAGTTCGCACAGTATTTTTACCCCATTCCTGTGAAGCCTCCTTCGGTTGAGGATACAATCCTTATCTTGCGTGAGTTGCGGTCGGGTTACGAGGCTCATCATGGTGTATCCATTTCTGATGAGGCTCTGGTTGCGGCCAGCGTTCTTTCCAATAAATACATCCCGGATCGTCAGTTGCCGGAAAAAGCAATCGATCTGATTGATGAGGCTTCTGCCAGACTGCGCATGGAATTGAGAGCAACGGATCCTATGGGGGCTGCCGAGCCGAATCAGCGTTCCCAATACGAGAACGAGCGCCAAGCCCCGGCACAGGATTCCGGTAATGCGGAAGCCATCGCGAGATTAAGAGCCAAGATTGAGGAAGTCCAGAGTCAGATTATGCAGGCTCAAGATAGTTTCGACACATTAAGAGCCGCTGATTTGCAGTTCTGCACGCTGCCGGCTTTGGAGTCGGAATTAGGTATGCTGGAGCAGAAGGCACCTGCAGCACCGGCGTCCTATCCTCCGGAGAGAAGACGGCAACCGCGACTGACGACAAACCGCCAGGTTTCCGAAGAGGATATTCAGATGATTATTTCTCAATATATCGGGGTGCCGCCGGAGAGGATTGTTGTGAATCCGGCGAAGAGGCTCAACAACTTGGAGGAAATCATTGGGGACCGACTTATCGGTCAGCGCATGGCTATTGAGGCTGTTGCCAACGCTGTGCGCAGATCCAGCGGGGGTTACGCGTCGCCCAATCGTCCGCTGGGATCCTTCCTGTTTCTTGGACCTTCCGGTGTCGGGAAAACGGTTTTGGCCAGAATTCTTGCTGACGTTATTTATGGGAGCGATCAAAAAGTCGCCCGGTTGGATTTGGCGATGTACTCCGATCATGATGCGGTTTTCCGTCTGATCGGGGATGCCGATAACGCCAATTCTGAACCCGGTCACTTAATTGAGATCATTCAGAACGATCCTGAGATTGTCTTGGTTCTGGATTCAATAGAAAAGGCTCATATCAATGTACAGAGTCTCTTGCAACAGATTATGGAAGACGGCTATCTTTCCGACGGCAGCGATCAGGTACTCAGTTTCAGCGATACGATTATCGTTATGAAATGCGGAGTTGGCGCTGAGGTTATCAGTCAGATGACGGGAAGAACGCCGTCAAGCATTCTGCCTGCGCTCCAGGCAGAACTTAGCCGTTATCTCAGGCAGGAATTCCTGGTCAGCTTGGATGAGATTATTATCTTTGAAGCTCTTAAACAAGATGAGTTGGTGCGTTTAATCGATGCGAACCTATGTGATCTCAAACAGCGATTGGCTGAGAAAGGGTTGACCATCACCCTGACAAGCGCCGCGTATATGCGTTTGATTGATGACGCGAATGTATCCATGCTGGGGGCAAGGTTGATTCGACGTGTTGTTCAACAAAAGGTTCAAAACCCGATAGCCATTAAAATTCTCCAAGGACAATTTTCTCATGGTTCAATACTGGTAGAAATCAGCCATAAGTCGGGAGAGATTATCTTTACACCCGGGTGATTCTGAATCCCGATTCCTGAATCTTGGATACTTGCGGGCTTTGCCCGCGTTAGGGGGAAGACTGTGCCCGTAAAAATCCCGGATGCTTTGCCGGCGGCGAAGGTTTTATCTGAAGAGAATATTTTTGTTATGACTGAGAATCGGGCGTTGCACCAGGATATTCGGCCTCTTAAGATTGCTATTCTGAATCTGATGCCGACAAAAGTGGTGACGGAGACGCAATTGTTGCGCTTGATTGGGAACACGCCGTTACAGATAGAACCGGTATTTCTTTGCACGGCTACGTATAGGCCCACACATTTTCTGGAGCATTTGCAGGCGTTCTACAGAACCTTTGATACGGTTAGGGATCAGCGCTTTGATGGGCTGATCGTGACCGGGGCGCCGGTTGAGCTGATGGAATTTGAAGAGGTGCATTATTGGGATGAGCTTACGGATATCCTCGATTGGGCGAATACCAACGTATTTAGCACTTTTCTAATCTGTTGGGCGGCTCAGGTTGGGTTGTATCATTATTATGGCGTACCCAAGCATAAGCTGGCCAAAAAGATGTTCGGTGTGTTTTCCCACAGGGTTCTGGATCGTTCCAGCATGTTGGTGCGCGGGTTCGACGATGACTTTCAGGCTCCTCATAGTCGATATACTGAGATTCGTCTTGAGGATGTTTTGGTTTGTCCTGATCTGAAGATCCTTTGTGATTCGCCTGAAGCGGGAGTCTATATAGTAACGTCGAAGGATTCCCGGCGGGTTTTTGTAACGGGCCACTCTGAGTATGACGCGGATACGTTGGGCGTTGAATATTGGCGGGATGCCCGCAAGGGTGTTTCTGTGGAGGTTCCCAGGAATTACTATGCCGACGACGATCCTCACCAAGACCCTCGGGTCAATTGGCGCGGTCACGCGCATTTGTTGTTTAGCAACTGGCTCAACTTTGTGTATCAAGAGACACCGTATGAGTTGGAAGGAATTGAAGGGAAGTGAATGATATGGCAAAAGAGATGAATTATTCGGAGGTGACTCCGGAGATCCGCCGTTTGGCGGAAGTGTGTACCTCCCGCGTTATTAATCCTGAGTTATTCACCCGTTACGAAGTTAACCGTGGGCTTAGGGATCTCAAGGGGAACGGCGTATTAGCCGGATTGACCAATATCTGTCAGGTTACAGCGAAAAGAATCGAAAATGGCGTTGAAGTGCCGATGGATGGAAAGCTTTTTTATCAGGGGATTGATATCGACGATCTTGTGGCCGGGTTTTTGCACGAAAAACGTTTGGGATTTGAGGAGACGATCTATTTGTTGCTGTTTGGCGAGCTGCCCAACATGGGGGAGCTGCAGAAATTTTGCCGCCTACTCAACGATTACCGTTGGTTGCCGCCGAGTTTCACGAGGGATATTATCATGAAGGCGCCGAGTCGAGATATGATGAATATGTTGGCTCGCAGCGTTTTGTCGCTGTACTATTATGATGACAACCCTGATGATATTTCGGTTCCCAACGTGTTACGCCAATGTTTGCAGCTGATCGCCAGATTCCCGCTTTTGGCTGTTTACAGCTATCATGCTTACAACCATTACCACAATGGGCAGAGTATGATTATTCATCAACCGGATCCTCATCTATCCATCGCGGAAAATGTGCTCAAAATCCTGCGCCCGAATCAGACGTATTCTGAGCTTGAGGCGCGTATTCTGGATCTGAGCATGGTGCTCCACGCGGAGCATGGCGGCGGGAATAATTCCACTTTTGCGGTACGGGTGGTCTCGTCTTCGGCCACGGACACCTACAGTTCGATGGCGGCGGCTCTCGGGAGCCTGAAAGGTCCCAAACACGGCGGGGCCAACGTTGCCGTGGTCGGTATGATTGAGGATATGAAGAAACAAGTCAAGAACTGGCAGGACGAAGATCAGGTAGCCGATTATCTCAAGAAGCTTCTGCATAAGGAAGCGTACGACAAAGCCGGTCTGATCTACGGTGTCGGTCATGCCATTTATTCTCTGAGTGATCCGCGGGCGTTGGTTTTCGAACGTTTTGTCGAACAGCTCAGTAAGGATAAAGGGCGGCAGGAAGAGTACGAGCTCTATAAATTGGTGGCAAGGCTGGCCCCGGAAGTTATTGCGGTGGAACGCCAGATGTACAAAGGGGTTTCGGCGAATATCGATTTCTATAGCGGGTTCGTTTATGATATGTTGGATTTACCGATAGAATTGTTTACAGCCTTGTTCTCCCTTTCGCGGATCTCCGGTTGGAGTGCCCACCGGATTGAGGAATTGGTCTGCGGCGGCAAAATTATTCGACCGGCTTACAAGAGTGTGTCAAAGTCCAAAGCGTATGTGCCCCTCAACGAGAGGTAAGGTCTTGTTATCTCATGTCATGCTCATGTCATGACGATCAACAGTTGTCCGGACTGAATGGACTGCCCCTCACTGACAAGGATGGAACTCACCTTTCCAGGCACAAGAGCGGCCACATTGGTCTCAATCTTCATAGCTTCAATAACAATCAGGATCTTGTTCTCATAAACGGTGTCGCCTTCTGAGACAAGGATCTTGCTGATGGTGCCGTTAATGGAGGCCCCGATTTCAAGAGGATTCCTGGGATCGGCTGTCTGGATGATTTCTCGTTGGACGCTTTGGTCGAAGTTCTTGTCATAGATTTTGATTTCCCGGCGGTTGCCGTTGACTTCGAAGACAACGGTCTTATGGCCGGTGTCATCAACAGCGCTGATTTCCACCATTTTGACGATGAGGATTTTGCCTTCGTCAAGGTCGATTTCACTGGTTTCGCCTTCCCGCAGACCGTAAAAGTAGACGTGGCTGTCCAGGTTGTTGAGGTAGCCGTATTGTTTCAGGGAGTCGAGGTATTCGCCGTAGACTTTAGGGTAGAGAGCATAGCTGAGGGCGTTGCGGATGTTGGCATCCAGGCCGTATTCGGCGGAAAGTTTGGCGCTGATGGCGTCAAAGTCGACTGGGGGCAGGATGTCGCCGGGGTTGCAGGTGATAGCTTCTTCGCCTTTGAGGACGATGGACTGCAAGTCGGCGGGGAACCCGCCGGCGGGTTGTCCGAGCATACCTTTGAAGTAGTCGACCACGGAATCAGGGAAAGCGAGATAGCGGCCGTTTTCGAGAATGTTTTCCGGAGAAAGGTCGTTTTGGATCATGAAGATAGCCATGTCGCCCACAACTTTGGAGGTGGGGGTGACTTTGATGATGTCGCCCAACATCGTGTTGACAGTGCGGTACATTTCTTTGACTTCGTTGAAGCGGTGTCCCAGGCCAAAACTTTCGACCTGGGGTTTGAGATTGGTATATTGGCCGCCGGGGATTTCGTATTTATAGATTTCGGCTGATCCGGTGGACAGGGGAACTTCAAACTGATCGTAGGCGGTGCGGACTTCTTCCCAATAGTCACAAAGATGTTGGAGGTTGTCCAGGTTCAGGCCTGTGTCGTAGGGGGTGTCTTTGAGGGCGGCGACAATGGAGTTGAGGGGGGGTTGGCTCGTTAACCCGGAAAGAGGACTGAGGGCCGCGTCGACGATGTTGACGCCGGCTTCGGCGGCCATGAGCAGGGTGGCGATGCCGTTGCCGCTGGTGTCGTGGGTGTGAAGATGGATGGGGATGGTGATTTCGTCTTTGAGGGCGCATATCAGTTTGGTGGCGGCGTAGGGTTTGAGCAGGCCGGCCATGTCTTTGATGCCAAGGATGTGGGCCCCCATGGTTTCGATTTCTTTGGCCATAGCGACGTAGTATTTGAGGGGGTATTTGTCCCTTTTTTCGTCAAGGATGTCGCCGGTGTAACACATGCAGACTTCTGCGATTTTGCCTGATTTCATGGTTTCTTCAAAGGAGACAGTCAGCCCTTTCAACCAGTTGAGGCTGTCAAAGATGCGGAAGATGTCGATGCCTTGGTTGGCGGCTTCTTGGATGAATTTCCGGATGACATTATCGGGGTAAGACGTGTACCCTACGGCGTTGGCGCCCCGGATGAGCATCTGAAAGGGGATATTGGGAATGAGTTGGCGCAGGGCCTGGAGGCGGCGCCAGGGAGATTCCCGCAGGAACCGGTAGGCCACGTCGAAGGTGGCGCCGCCCCACATTTCCAGGGAAAACAGGTCTTGGGCCAGGACAGCGGTAGCAGGGGCGATGTTGATCATGTCCCGCGTACGCATGCGTGTGGCCAAGAGGGATTGGTGGGCGTCCCGCATGGTGGTGTCGGTCAGGAGGAGTTTTTTCCGGCTGTTGATCCAGTTGACGAAAGCTTGGGGACCTTGGTCAAGCAAGATCTGCCGGGCGCCGGCTAGAGCGCCGGGGTTCGCGGCCAGAGCGGTGTCAGCCGGGGAGAGTTTGGGGATTGGGGGAATGTTGAATTCTTTTTTGAGGCCGCGGCTTTCGTTGACGGCTTTTTCGCCGATGAAACGTAAGATTTTGGTTTCGATATCGCTGTGGGGGGTGATGTCAAAGAGTTCGGGGGTGTCGTCTATGAAGTGGGTATCGCATTCACCGCTGAGGAATTTTTTGTGATTGAGTACGTTTATCAGGAAGGCTTCGTTGGTTTTAACGCCTTTTACGTTGAGTTCCTTAATGGAGCGGACGGCTTTTTTGGTGGCCCCTTCGAAGGTGCGGGCCCAAGAGATAATTTTGACCAGGAGACTGTCGTAGAAAGGGGAGATGACGGCACCTGTGTAGCCGTTGCCGCCGTCCAGGCGGATACCGAAGCCGGAGCCGGTGCGGTAGACGTCAATACGACCGGTATCGGGGGTGAAGTTGGCCAAGGGGTCTTCGGTCGTGATGCGGCATTGGATGGAGTAACCCCGGGGTTCGACGGCTTCCTGGGAGGGGATGCCGATTTCAGGGGAGTCTAAGGGGTAACCTTGAGCAACGTAGATTTGGCTTTGAACGATGTCGATGCCTGTGGTCATTTCGGTGATGGTGTGCTCCACTTGAATGCGAGGGTTCATTTCGATGAAATAGTGGCGCCCTTGGTCGTCCACAAGGAATTCGACGGTGCCGGCGTTGGTGTATTGGACGGCTCGGGCAAGTTTGAGGGCGTCTTGATATAGGTTGGCTCTGAGTTCGGCGGGGACACCGAAGGCGGGGGTGTATTCCACGATTTTTTGGTGGCGGCGCTGGATGGAACAGTCTCGTTCGTAGAGGTGAACGATATTCCCGTAATTGTCGCCGAGGATTTGGACTTCGATGTGTTTGGGGCATTCGAGATATTTCTCGATGAAGATATCGTCGATGCTAAAGGCTTTTTTGGCTTCTCTTTTGGCGTTATGGTATTCGAGTTCCAGGTCTTCTTCGTGACGAACCACCCGCATACCGCGACCGCCGCCGCCGGCTGCGGCTTTGAGGATGACGGGAAAGCCGTGTCTGCGGGCAAAGGCCAAAGCCTCTTCGGCGTCTTGAAGAGGGCTGGTGACCCCGGGGATGGTGGGGACACCGACGCGTTCGGCTAATATCTTGGACTTGATTTTGTCGCCTAGGTTTTCCAAGGTTTCGGAACGGGGGCCGATGAATATGATGCCGGCTTCCTCGCATTTTTCAGCGAAGTGGGGGTTTTCGGAGAGAAACCCGTACCCGGGATGAATGGCGTTGGCACCTTTTCGCTGGGCCAGGTCGATGATTTCTTCAATATTTAAATAGGCGTCGATAGGTTTCATTTTGAGACCTATTTGATAGGCTTCGTCGGCGCGGGTTCGAAAGAGAGCATATTTATCTTCTTCGGAGTAAATCGCGATGGTGCGAATGGCCAATTCTTTACACGCACGGAATATCCTGGTGGATATTTCACCGCGATTTGCAACAAGAATTTTTGTTAAAGGCTTAATTGTCATGGGTTTTCGTGCAGCTCCTTTCACATACCGCATTATTTCACTTATCTGTGTCGTCTTGATTTGTCTAAGCCCATATTATATCATAATTATGAGTAGGATAGTATTTATCGAGAGTTTTTTCTTGCGAAAGAGGTAACCTACATGGTAGATGTGTATTCATACGTTCTGTTGTGGTTCTGTTTATTAGAGGGGGGTTCCTGTGGCATTTGACGCAAGCAAGCTAAATAATAAAGTTCAGGAGGCTCTGAACCAAGCCGTGGTTTTGGCCGAACGCAATAATCAGAGTGCGATTGAACCTGAACACCTTCTTCTGATCTTGTTAGGGCAACCTGGGGGGGTTATGCCTCGTATATTGGCCAGGTTGAGTATTTCTGTCGAGGTTGTTATCGGAGCTGTGCGAAGTGTGCAGCGGGCTTGGCGTGACGAAGGGTATGATGAAAGGCGCCGCGACAATATGGTTTATTCGGAGCGGCTGGCCTATGTGCTGGATTATGCCTTGGATGTGGCTGAACGTTCCGGTGATTCTTGCGCAAGTGTCGAGCATGTTCTTATGGCTCTGGTGGGGACAGCCCAAGGGAATGATGAGGCAGGTGACATCTTGCTATATTATGGTGTTAACAGAGAAGTCCTGTGGAGATTTTTTGACGAAGAACGTAGGATGAACCTGGGGCGGCAACAGATGACCCAGAGGCAGCCGGGGATGCCGGGCCAACAGGGGATGTTGGGTCGGCCGGGGATGCCGGGCCAGACGGGGATGCCGGGTCAGACGGGGATGCCGGGTCAGACGGGGATGCCGGGTCAGACGGGGATGCCGGGTCAGACGGGGATGCCGGGTCAGCAGAGGATATCGGGACAATCGGGGATGTTGGGACAATCGGAGATGTCGGGTCAAACGTGGATGCCGGGCCAGCCGGGAATGCCGGGCCAGCCGGGAATGCCGGGTCAGTCGGGAATGCCGAGCCAGCCGGGTCAGCCGGAGTTGCTTGGGCAGAAAAGAGAGCCGATGCGGCACAGACCACAAGGGTTGCAGAGGCGGCAGAACCAGGAGCCGGAAGAGATTCAGGCAAGCCAAACGAGTCAGGAATCTCCAATTGATGATTATGAGCTGCGGCGGGTGCCGTCTCAGTCAGAATTGGATGAGGTTTTTGGAACGCGTCCAATCCCGCGGGTGCTGGGTCCTAATGAAGGTTTCCGGATAGGCAGGTTGCCGCCAAAAATGAATACCGGCGATTATGAAACTGACGTGGGGCCGGTTGAAGCAAATGAGGATATGGATATTGATCATGCGAGACTGTGGGGAAACCCGGGTGAACAGTTTGGGGCCCAATCAAAGCCATCAGATCCGTACAGTGATTACCGGACGTTGTCGACAGAAGTGAAGGAAGAAGCTGATGAATCAGAGACAGTGTTTGGAATGAAAAGGGCGCCCCGGGCCGGCATGCAAGGTAAGAAGGTTTTCGATGAAAATGACTATAATACTCTCTGGATGAATAAATACAGAGAATTTCAAGTAATCATTAATTCTTATTATTTAGCGTCGGGCGCTCAGGAGGCTCTGATCAAGGCGGCGTTGTTGGCGGAGCGGTATCGGCACAGTGAGCTGGAATCAGAACATTTGCTTTTAGCCATGCTGGAGAACACTGAGGGGATTGTGCCGTGGATGTTTGAAGGTGTGTCTGTTCCTATAAATCCTGTGTTGACTGAGGTAAGACGAGTCGTGTTAAGATTTCCGCCGGGATCGGGAATGTCTGGATTGAGAGTATCTCAGCGACTGCGTATGCTGTTGACGGAATCCCGGGAGGAAGCTAAGTACCTTGGCGATCCTCATGTTGATTGCGAACATTTCCTTTTGGCCATGGCCAACGCGGCGACAGGCAAAAGGGCCGAAGCCGGTGATATACTTCTCTCTTTCGGTATCAGTTCGGAAGTTGTGGAGGATCTTATCCGGGAGTTGAGAGAGCAGGAGTACTAATGCGGGCTACGCCCGCAAGTATTCAGTATTCAGTATTCAGTATTCAGTATTCAGAATGATTCCTTGGTCAGGAGTCAGGATGCCTCTTTGAAGCGATATAGCGGGCCAGATACAGAATCGGGGTGTCGGCCATACTGATCATGATATAGATAAGGTATGTCGAGATGATTATTGAGAAGAGAATGGGGTAGTCATGGATGCCCCAAAAGGCGAAGAACGTAAACAGGACAGTGTTCAACAGCTGGCTGACAAGGGTTGAGCTGTTTCGAAGCCACAGGTAAGAACGGCTTGAACCGGTATGTTTCTCGGTGATTTGCCACAGCCGGTGGTATAACCAGATGTCGAAACGCTGAACAATAGCGTAAACAAGCAGACTTGATATGAGAATACGAGGCGTGTTGGTGAAGACGCCTTGGATAAATGGGAAGAACTGATCCTCTCCCGACGGTATATAATGGAGCCACGATTGAGAGACGACAAGAAAACAGATCGAAGCGAAGATACCGATGTTGACAGCTTGTTTGGCTAACTTCTTGCTATGGAGTTCGCTAAGAATGTCAGTTGCCAGAAAAGTGGAAGCGAACATAATGTTGCCGAGGGTTTGTTCTAAACCAAAGGCTTTGATGAGAATCAGGACTTCGATATTGGCCGTGATAGTAGCCAACACAACCCAAGCGATCAGACCTTTTTCTGCAAAGAGTATGTAGCTGAGCAGAATTGTGCCGAAGGTGGCAAGGAGAGTTACCGTCAGGAGGATCTCATTGTGCATGAATTTGGGGCTCCTATCGTTCATGATATTTTTTTTCCCATTATAGCATAGCAGGAACGACGAAGAAAATGTAGAATTTTGCACTAATGCAGAGTTCAGGAGGGCATTCCGTTGGATATCAGACTGTATGTGAACCAAGATGTCGTATTTTCCACGGATGCGGAGTTGTATCGAGATGTCTATAAGACGCATATCGTAGGAGTTTACCCAGACAGACTTGAACTCGCTTTGTCTTTGCACAAAGGGTATTTGATGATGTTGCCGGTGGGGACAACGGTTCGATGGGTTGAGCCGCCTGCGATTAAGGGTAAAAGCTCGGTGGTTATTGACCGGCAAATGGCCCGACATGTCTGGTGCGTCGATTTACCGGATGCACGAAGCGAGAGCCAGTCGAAGAAAACACGAGTTATGGCTGTGGGCAGCGGGAAAGGAGGTGTGGGAAAAACCACATTATCGATTAATTTGGCAACAACATTGCAAAAAATGGGATATCGAGTGGCTGTGATGGATGCCGATATTGGCATGGCGAACATTGAAGTTTTGCTGAACATGAAATGCCGCTATAATCTGACCCATGTTTTAAAAGGGGAATGTCAACTCACAGATATTCTCACAGAAGGACCTCTTGGTATTCAAGTTATTCCGGGTTCAAGCGGTGTTGTCGCCTTTACCGATCTGAATCCTTTGCAATTTAATAGAATCATTTCCGGTTTTATACAGTTGGATCAAGTTTGCGATTTCTTGATTGTGGATACAGGCGCGGGAATTTCTGAGTTGGTATTAAAGTTTTTAGAATCTGCTGACGATATTGTTCTTGTAACGACGCCTGAACCGCACGCGATGTTGGATACTTTTGCCATCACCAAGGTTTTGTATTCGCGAAATAAGATGATTTCTCCGAAAATTGTCTTTAATAAATGTGAGTCGGAGAACGAAGCGAAAAAAAGCGCAAATAAATTCATCAATGCTGTTACGGATTTCTTGCAAAGGCGACCTGAATACCTCGGCTGGATCTTTGAAGACAAGCGAGTCGGAAAGTCTCTTAAGTCCAAAGAAGTGATATCTCTGCTCTATCCGGATATCGAGTTTTCCAGACAAATTGAGAACATTGCCCAGTCTTTAGTGGGTACAAAGACAGTTTTCGAACAACAAGGCGGTATCGTTTCCTTCTTCAACAAATTGAAAAGGAATTATGGATAACACCTGATTTTGGTTCGGATACACAGGCTTCCGCGTTTATTGCATTAAAAATCTATTTTTCTCTTCCGACGATCGAGCATTTGTGGTATAATACATTTGTAAAATTTACTTTGGGAGGTAGGAGGTTCACATGGAGAAAGCGGTTATGAAGCCGAGAAGGATGCGTACACCTTCTATGAACACCGTCAACTCATGGTCAGATAATCAACCGCAAGGAAAACCCAAAGAAGTCCAGCCTGTTATTAATTCCCCCAAATCACATAATAGGGCAGATGGGTTGTCTGCGCCGAACCGGGGTCAAGGCCTTTATGCGCATCGTCAAGGGCTGAACCAGGTTCCTGTTCCGCCGCGTACACATCCCGTCAACATGGATCCTAACTTGAATACGGCACCGAGGACAACCCGTTCGTATGCGCAACAGGATACCGGGACGATGTCGCGTCAAGGAATCCCGGAGCAGCGTCCAACGGCACAGCGGCCAACGGCACGTCCGGAGTCGCGCAGGAATTTGAATGAGCGAGGGAGATCCCGTCCGGAATTGCGCCAGGAACCGGGTCCGCGTCCGATGGAGCGCCCGCAATTGCGACAGAATCCAAATGGGCGGCCGATGTCTGAGCGTTCACAATTATACCGGAATCCGGCTCAGGGTTCGAACGGGCGACAGACAATGCGCCAGGAGACGGATACTCTGACACGTCCGCCGCTACGGAATTCCCGTCAGAATCCTGCTGAGCGTCAGCCTGAGCGTCAGTCTGAACGTCAGTTTGAGCGTCAACCTGGGCGAAAGCCTGAGCGTCAGCCTGTACGACAGGATTTGCGTCAGGATTTGCGTCAGGAACTGCGTCAGGAATCTGAATCTCGCCCGGTGCGGCCGCAGTTGCGCCAGAATCCGGGTACCCGCCAACAGGCTCGCCCGGAATTGCGGCAGGAATCGGAATCGCGCCAGAAAACACAAGGGCGCAAGGCGGTACCAAGTCCGGCTCAAGAACAGCGGTTGCAGAGCCGTTCTCCGGTGAAGCAAATTCCCGGTCGGGAGTCGCTCCCGGCGACACAGAAGGAGTCAAAGGCTTCACCAATGAAAAAATCAGAGCCAATGGCGCGTGTTATCCCTGTTGTGAACGCGAGAATGACGCCGGTGCCTGTTCATGCTGTTCCTCCAAAAAGCGTATCGGAGGAATCGTTTTTCAAACGTGTGAGATGGACCACATTTCCATGGCTGTCTAAAAAAGTTGTTGTGACTTTTTTCGCGACTTTTCTGGCTTTGGCCGGAGGTATTATCTACCTGAATATGACGGTTCCGGTTGTGAATATTATCGTTAGCGACAAACAATTCGGCTATACGGCTTCTCTGAATGAAGCCCGGGAGATCTTTTACGATGCCCTGCATACTTTGGGCGAGGAGAAGATTGATAACGATAGTATTATGACAGACGAGAAGGTTTTCTTTCTGCCGCAACGGGTTGACAAAAAGACTTATGAAGAAAATCAGGCTTCTGTCGACGATATCGCACAGTATATCAATGCGTATTTCCCGGGGTTCGGAATTCAAGTCGACGGTATTGATTCGGGCATTGTTGTCGCGACCAAAGAAGAAGCTGAAGAGATCCTCACAGAGTTGCGGAAGTATTACGAAACCCTGAGTGACGATAAAATCGAGTTGGTTGAGAACAATGTTTATTCTGTGGACTATGAGGAAGATGTTGTTGTTGTCGATACGCAGGCACAGCCTCTGTATATCAAGTCCAAGAAGGATGCGTTGAAGGATCTGATTGAAGGGAAACTCGTATCCAAAACCTATGAAGTTGTGGATGAAGGTGTTACGGTTGAGGATATTGCACAGACGTACAAGATCACAGCCGAATCCATTTTGGATGCGAACAAGGATCTTGGGAGCGCGGAAGATGAATTGGCTCTCGGGTCTTCCGTCAAGGTCTTTGTGGTGGAACCTTATTTGACTGTTATTGTGAGTGGTTTGCGCGTCGCAAAAGAAGAGATTGAGTTCGAAATTGAGACAAGAAAAGATCCCAAACTGTTGGTGAACGCCACCAAAGTTTCTCAGGAAGGGATTCCGGGCTCAAAAGATATTACCTTCACCTTTGTTTCCAGAAACGGGATCATCGACATGGACGATGAGAACGGATACAGCGTTCTTTCTGAAGCTGTCACACTGGAACCTGTGAGCAGGATCATTCTTGAAGGAACCGGATCGACCCAATTGGCCAGCGCCGGTTCTGCGGTCAAGATTTCACAAGGTACGGGGGAGCTGCCCACCTTGAAGTGGCCCACATCCGGGACGATCACGTCGCGATACAGGACCCCCAGCAGACCCAATCATAACGGCATTGACATTGCCAATCCGGTAGGAACGCCGATTTACGCTGCGTCGAGCGGCGTGGTAATCTTCAGAGGATGGGCCACCGGTTACGGGAACTGTGTTGTTATTGATCACGGGAACGGTGTCGGTACCCGTTACGGTCACCTGTCAACGTTTAACGTGAGCGCCGGGGACGAGGTTGCTTGGGGTCAAATCATCGCCGGGATGGGTAATACCGGGAACTCGACAGGGCCTCACCTGCATTTCGAGGTCTTTCTCAATACAACCGGAACTCAGTATTATATTAATCCCGAAAGCGCCCCTTATGCCGATCATTAGTACCTTACAGACGCGAAGCGTCAATAAAAACAAGAAAATCCACATTCTGAATCCTGAATACTGAATCCTGAATACTGAATCCTGAATACTGAATACTTGCGGTCGAAGACCGCATTAGATGACCGAAACAAAACCAGCGATTCGGCTTGCCGGATCGCTGGTTTATTCGTGTGCCCGGCATGGGCGATGACGTCAAAAACAGGATTTTCGAAGGATGTAGGCGTCGTATCAGCGGGTGAAATTGTAGTTGTGCTGTTGGGTGCCGGCATAGAGCGGCGGACCCGGATTCAGGTCTATGACATGCCTGTCGGGGGGGATCAAAGAAAATTGATGTTCACACTGCCAGGCGCGTTGATCAACAAGCTCACAGATTTCCCCGTCTTCGATGATGTTGCCTTTGTCGTAAACATAATAGAGCATGTCCAACAGGAAATCGCGTACGTTGCCGGGTGTGAGCATTTCCGGATGGGATTCCATGCCTTGGGGTGCGGTGGCTGTGAAGAAATGGCATTGTAAGTCGGGAAGGCCTAAGGCCGCAAGGCCGCAGGTATCCATAACGACTTCCCGGAGTCCGGGGCGGGGTTGTTGCTCGGGGTTGTCCACATTAAACAGACGTATGTTGACCGGACCGTAGAGGAATTCGTCGTGATTCAGGGCTTTTTGGTACTGGATGGGTTCAATGAGTTTCTGACTTGAGTTCCAATAGATGGCGTCGCAAGGAACGGTGGCCAACAAAGCACGCAATGCATTTTGGAAGATATGCAATCTGTTTTTATAGTACAGAGAGTAAGCCATAAAATCTGTTACAAGCAAGCCGTAGGAGCATTCGCGTATGGTGTTCTCAACGTGAGGCCAGTGCCAGCACTGCTGTAAGCCGTCCATATAGCGGTCGATGGATATTTCTACAGGATGAGGCATAATGCAGGTTTGGGGAGTTTTGTTGTCGAATGTGGCGACTTGGTCGGTGTGGAAGTATATGAAGGTGTTTTCATCGTTAGCAGCCTCCCAGCCTTGTGTCAGGTTTGCTGATCCCGTAGCAAGCTGAACCATATTACGGTTGAGTACGTTATGGTTGATTACGGGCCTGTTTCTGTAGAGCAATTCGACCATAAACACTTCGATAAAACCGGAACGATCTTTTTGTGCCATCTGTGTCTCCTTTTGCGAAGAAGTATTAGTCGCTTAGGTTGCAACAACATCAATAAAAAACAAGAAAATCCACATTCTGAATACTGAATACTGAATACTGGATACTTGCGGGCGAAGCCCGCGTTAGGTCTTGGGTTTTTGTATGGGTTCTGTTATTATTATAACGAATGGAAAGGCAATTGACAATTCAATTCACAGAAGGGTTGATGTTTTTTGATGGTGGAGGAATGGCCGCCTTGGGTACGACGGGCTTACAGACGGGCGCGGGAGGTTTTGCGGGCACGGTTGTCTAGGCTAGAGGAAGTTTCCCAAGTGAATCATCTGCGAATGACGGAGGCTTTTCGGGAAGCCCGCGTTGCAGGGAGCGATTTGCATGGGAGCACAGGGTATGGGTTGGATGATCGAGGGCGTGAAGCGGCGGATCGGGTTGTGGCGGCTATTATGGGAACGGAGTCGGCCCTGGTTCGGCAACAGTTTGTTTCGGGAACTCACGCGATCAGCGCGGCACTGTTCGGGAATTTGTTGTATGGGGACACGGTGTTGTCGGTGACCGGTGTGCCTTATGATACGCTGCAGACAGCGATCGGTATCCGAGGAGAGGCTGTCGGAACTTTGACGGAGGGAGGTGTTGGATTTAAGGCGGTCGGGTTGACTCCTGAGAATGATTTTGATTATGCCGCCATTGAGAAACAGGTGACGTCTGCTGTCAGAATGTTTATGATTCAGAGATCTAAAGGGTACGCTTGGAAGGGTGCCGTGAATATGGGACAGATCGCAAATTTTATCGGTTTTGTCCGGGAGCGGTTTCCCGATAGGGTCGTGTTTGTGGATAATTGTTACGGGGAGCTTGTGGAAACGGTTGAGCCCGGGCATGTGGGGGCGGATTTGATGGCGGGATCCCTGATTAAAAATCTGGGAGGGACGCTGATGCCCTCCGGTGGGTATGTTGCCGGCAGGAGAGTGTTGGTGGAACGGGCGGCGGCGCGTTTCGCCGCGCCGGGGATTGGGTTGAAGGTGGGGGCCACAGGCGATACGGTACGGTTGATGTTGCAGGGACTGTATATGAGTCCGTTGACGGTTTTCGAAGCTCTGAAGGGGGCTGTGTTTGCGGCGGCTTTCTGGCAAGAGTTGGGGTTTGATGTGAGTCCCGCGCCGGAAGCCGAGAGAACGGATATCATTCAAGCTGTGCGATTGAACAATCCGGAGGTTATGGTGGCTTTTTGTCAGGGCCTTCAGGAGGGATCGCCTGTCGATGCTTTTGTTTGTCCTGTGCCGGGGGAAATGCCTGGGTACGAGGATGAGATTATTATGGCGGGTGGGACTTTTGTGCAAGGGGCCACAAGCGAGTTTTCGGCGGATGGGCCTCTCAGAGAGCCCTATATCGTCTATTTGCAGGGTGGATGCTCGTGCCGGTATTTAGAGGATGCCCATGTGAGGGCGGCCCTATATTTACACAGGAAAGAGTTATTACATCAGACATAAGATGATGGGAGGTCGCGAAAAACGTTTCATGATGGTATGAGATATGGCATAACAGCCGTTGTACATTGTATATTGATAAGGTATTATTGATTATAACACGAGCCCATGATATGCGTGGGAGTCCCAAGGGAACTCTCATGGCATCTTCGTACGCCGGTTGGCGTCTGGGCATAAAGGAGGGGTTTCCAATGAGCGCGAAAAAACGTGTGGTGGTTCTCTTTGGAGGAGAGTCGGGAGAACACGAGGTGTCTGTCAGGTCGGCAGCTTCAGTGGTTGATGCGTTGGATCGGGATCGTTATGAGGTTTTTACGGTGGGGATCGATATGACGGGCCGGTGGTTCTGGAATGTGATGCCCAAGGAATGGCAAGGGGATCAAGATAACCGGATTCTGGCCCATCATCAGGCTGTGACCCTGGCTTTTGATCCCCAGGCCCCGCGGTTTGTCGGGGTTGACGGAAGCCTGCCTGAAGGGCAGGGGGCTTGTGATATTGTTTTTCCTGTGCTTCACGGGCCGAATGGTGAGGACGGAACTGTCCAAGGGGCTCTGGAGTTGGCGGGGATGTCTTATGTAGGATCGGGTGTTCTGGGTTCGGCGTTGGCGATGGATAAGGATCGCATGAAAGCCGTTTTGGAGCACGCGGGCTTACCTATAGGGAAATATCTGGTTTATGGGGCTGAGTTCGCGCAAGAGAATATGGAGACGTTGGTTGCCGGTGTGGAAAGTGATCTGGGGTATCCTTGTTTTGTGAAACCGGCCAATCTTGGGTCAAGTGTCGGCATCTCCCGGGCACGGGATAGGGCTGAGCTGATGAAGAGCGTGGATTTTGCCCTGGAGTTTGATACTAAGATTGTTATTGAAGAGGAGATTATTGGCCGCGAGATTGAGATGTCGGTGATAGGGGACACGGATAATTCCCAAGCGTCTTTGGCCGGCGAAGTTATCCCAACAGAAGGCTTCTATGATTATGAAGCGAAGTATGTCAACGATTCAGCGCGCCTTGTCTATCCGATTGAACTGGATGATCAGCTGCTGAAGTTGCTTCAAAATTATGCCCGGGTGACTTTCCGAACCGTTGAGGCTTCGGGTCTGAGCCGGGTGGATTTTTTTGTGCAGGCGGATGGGTCGGTGTATGTGAATGAGATCAACACCATGCCCGGCTTCACAAGCATTTCGATGTTTTCCAAGCTTTGGGAGGTCTCAGGGCTGCCATATCCCTTGCTGTTGGATCGGATTATTGAGGCGGGACTTAAACGCTGTGCCCGGCGGCAGAAGCGCAGATTGGTGTGAAAGGCTAATGCGGGCTACGCCCGCAAGTATCCAGTATTCAGTATTCAGGATTCAGAATGTGGATCTTCTTGTTTTTTATTGATGTTGTTGCAACCTAAGCGACTAAGCGGCTAATCCATTGTTACATGAGGGTGCGGAAGACACCGACAACTCTGCCCAGGATATCAATGTCTTGGGTATAGATGGGTTCCATTGCCGCGTTTTCCGGTTGCAGGCGAACGCGGTCGGTTTCTTTATAGAACCGTTTTACGGTGACAAGGTCGTCCGCCAGCATGGCGACGACGATGTCACCGTTTTGGGCAGCGGCTTGCTGGCGCACAAGGACCAGGTCTCTATCCAATATGCCGGCTTCAATCATGCTTTCTCCCTGGACCCGCAGAAAGAAGACGTCTGAGTCGGGGGCGAGATTTTCCGGTATGGGGAAGTAGTCTTCGATGTTTTCATCCGCCAGGATGGGGATACCGGCTGTGACCCGACCGACGATTGGGGCATAGGCGACCCGTGGCATGGTGTTGTCACCGGTGGGATCGAGGATTTCTATGGCACGGGGTTTGGCGGGGTCCCGGCGCAAGTACCCTTTTCCTTCAAGGATGTTGAGGTGAAAGTGGACCGTCGAACTGGAGGCGAGGCCGATAGCCTCGCCGATTTCGCGTACGGAGGGGGGGTACCCTTTCTTTCCATGGTGGTTCTTGATGTATTCGAGGATTTGTTTTTGGCGCTGACTTAGGTCTTTCATTGCTTTGGGGCCTCCTTTTGAGCTTTTTGTGAGGGACTGTTCGATGGTTATGTACATCCTAACATAAGTTGCGGGGAATGGCAAACTTATGTTCTATTCATTTATTCATTTATATATGACAGCCCGAAAGTAGATGCCTCGGGCTGTCCTTGCGGTGCGCCCTGTTATAATTTTGTATAGTCTATCCAAACATGAACCATTTTGTTGGTGCGCACCATATTTGAAAGAGTACGACAGATCAATTGGCCGCTGCTGCCGCTTTTAAAGAGGATACCATAAGCAAGTGGGTCAGGGTTACTGGAATTAATCATAAGTTCTTCTACCGAGGCATCATTGGTCTGGAAAGTGCCGCCGGCGGCAACGATTGTATCGATATAATTAGCGCCAGCGATAATGTTGCTATTATCTATGGTGTTGGCGGCTGCTGAAACGGTAAAACGAGTGGCTCTGCGGTAAACCGGCTTGCCAAAGTACGTCCCCCCGGTCGCGGTTTCATCGGTTGGATAGTCCCGAAGGCTTGCGGGCCCTGTGGGCCCTGTGGGGCCGGTAGCTCCGGCAGTTCCCGTGGTTCCGGTAGGTCCCGTGGACCCGGTGGGGCCGGTGGCTCCGGCAGTTCCTGTGGTTCCGGTAGGTCCCGTGGACCCGGTGGGGCCGGTGGCTCCGGCAGTTCCTGCGGCTCCGGTGGGGCCTGTCGGACCTGTGGCTCCGACAGTTCCTGCGGTTCCGGTGGGACCTGTCGGACCTGTAGACCCTACGGCCCCGGCCGGCCCTGTGGGTCCGGTATCTCCGGAGCCGGTGGGCCCGGTAGGGCCGGTAGTGCCGGGGGCTCCTGTGGGCCCGGTGGGGCCGGTGTCTCCGGAGCCGATGGGACCGGTGGGACCGAGGGAACCTGTAGGCCCTGTGGGTCCGGTGTCTCCGGATCCTGTGGGCCCGGTAGGCCCGGTGGGACCGAGGGAACCGGTAGGCCCGGTGGGGCCGGTGTCTCCGGTGCCGGTGGGCCCGGTAGGGCCGGTAGCCCCGGGGGCTCCTGTGGGCCCGGTGGGGCCGGTGTCTCCGGAACCGATGGGACCGGTGGGGCCGACAATGCCCTGATCGCCTTGGGGTCCTTGGTCCCCTTGAGGTCCTTGTTCTCCTTGGGGGCCCTGACATCCCATGGGGCCTTCCGGTCCCATGGGACCGGTTGCCCCGGCCGGACCTTCCGGGCCTATGGGCCCCTGGGGGCCGACGGAACCGCTTGGGCCTGCCGGACCTTCCGGTCCCGCCGGTCCCTGTGCCCCCACGTTACCCGGTTCGCCCCTGGGCCCGATGGGTCCCATAGGGCCGGCGGATCCTTGGGGACCGGGGTTGCCTTTAACGCCTTGTGACCCTTGGCATCCCGGGTCTCCTTGGGGTCCTATGTCGCCGCGAACTCCCTGGGCGCCTCGGGCGCCTTGGGATCCCGCCGGTCCTCTGGGGCCGTAGGGACCGGGACTGCCCGGATCACCTTTTTCGCCTCTTTCGCCTCTTGGTCCCACGGGGCCACGC